>ERZ761602.321-NODE-321-length-109815-cov-60.840115_pt1 | contig 109815 bp, 148 predicted proteins | sample MGYA00512165_ERZ761602 | MGnify/ENA primary metagenome ERZ761602 (study PRJEB28899, sample SAMN02445085) | bioreactor sludge metagenome | biome: EBPR sludge; isolation source: Thorneside wastewater treatment plant | place: Australia: Brisbane, Thorneside...
TATTTTTGCCACTACTTCACCGTAATCTCACCGCTATACAGGTATACCGTTTGCCCTGCGTCGAGTCGCCCTGGGTACGTCTCGCGGTCGGGGATCACCTCGTACCGCCAGCCGTTGCCAGGTACGGCAGTGGGACAGGCATCCATAACCACCCCCGTCCACGCGTCGAGCTTGCGCCATCCGCCTGGAATGGTACGAATGTTTGTTCCATTGTGGATGCGGACAAAGCGCCCGACGTTGCGTGTGTTCAGCGCGTAGGATGCGCTTACATTGCCTTCACCCTCGGCAACGGGTTTGCCGTCAATGGTGATCGTAAAGCCGCGCGTGTCGTGGGTGATGGCGACAAACAGCCCGTTCGCTGTGCGCAGGTCGGTCGCGCCGACAAAGTCAAGCACATTACTGGCAAACGGCGAAAAATTAATCAGTTCAAACACAGGGCACCTCCCTTGCTGGCTAGTTGCGTGTTGATCGTGTTGCGGACGGAGTAGGCGATCCATCCGCCCAGAAACTGCCGGTGCGCGATGGTCACGTCCCCTGCCTCGAACGCGGTACCCAGCCCGGTCACAACTTGAGACCGCACGCGCACGACCTCCCATTCCGGCCCGTCCCACTTCCCAGCGTATTGGGGCCACTGGGTATGGGCCGCGTCTGCCGCGGCGACGATCATCGCCCGCAGATTCGGATCACCATCTTTTGCGGCTTGGTTGATCCGTTCCTGCGCTGCCGCGGCTGCCACCAGGCTCGCCTGAAACGCCTGCCAAGCCTGCTTTAGCTCCACGCTGTTTAGGACTCGCTCACTCATCAATCGCTCCTTTTCTGTTGCTGCATGGTTCGTGTGACCTGCATAAGTATAACACAGGTTACACGATAACACAAGCAGGGCGCGCTGCTTTCTCTCTAATACATCTGATAGACAACGTCCCAAAGTGCGTCTGTGTAGGTGTCGCCTTCGCCCTCCACCTCCCACGTTTTATCTCTGCCGATGACTAGCCCGCGCACGCCGACGTTCGCATCCGTGGGGTCGTCGGTAGGGGGGACAAGGACATAGACGTACAGGTACGTGCCCGATGGCGTATTGAAATGTGCGCACTGCGTAACCTGGGGAGCGTCGGCAATCGCGCTTATGTTGCTCAGCATGGATCGGTTATAGCGTTTGAGCAGAGCGATCTTTTCTTCCTTTTCTGCTTTTCGGCGGGCGATCCGTGCCGCCTTTTCGGTTTTGGCCTCATCACTGGGCTGCATAATCATCCTCTCTAAAAGAACAAACTTTTGTGTATTTATGCGGCTGCATAGCGCGCTGCCATTGCCAGTAGGTCGGCTGCTGCTTCGAGCGGGGTATCGCCGTAGCCGGTGATCGCGGTGAACACCAGGCTATCGGATTCGTCCATGTCTTTGCTACCGTACAGGCAGGCCGACCACTTACCGCGGTAGGCGTCGTTGCTCTCGGTGACTAGGATCGTGAGGGTCATTTGTCGTTCGTCCATGTTAGTCTCCTACCAGTATTTTTCGATCAAGTTGAGCAGCGCGTTTTCGACTGATTCCCCGTACGCACCGACAAGCTCCTGCTTGTGTGGGGCATTGATAATCTGGCCCGTTTCGTTTTTGATGACCATGCCTGATACATAGCGGGTCGTGGGGTCGTCGGGGCGATTATCCTCTTTGCCGGACATCTGAAAAGTGTAGGTATACTGCGTGCCATCACTGCTTTTGAAGTGGACGTGAAAGAGGCGCACCGGGAAATCGCACACGGTTCTCATGTTCTGGATCAGCGCGGGGTTCGCCGCGCTGATTTCCTGGCGGATGGCGGCCTGCCGTTGCTGGGTGGCGGCGCGTTCGGCCTGCGCGGCGCGCTGTGCGGCCTGCGTTAGCTCGTCAAGGTTTTCCGGCGTCTCGCCCTCCGCAAAAGCGCGGATACTGTACCCAGCGATGTGACGGCTTCCGGCGAAGTGCCGCCCATCAGCGGTGAAGCGAAGATCACCCACGTAGAGCCAGCCGGATTCGGCAATGTGGGTGATGCGCAAAAATGAAAATACAGGCTCGTCGGGTGGCCCGTAGGTGCGCACGACCAGATCGCCCACGCGCACCGCTGCCAGATCGTGGCAGAGCGTGGCTAGCTCCAGGGGGATACAAAGCGGATGCGCGGACACCTCGGTGGAGTGTCCGTTGTCGAACAGGCGCACGAGCCGCACCTCGCCGCGGATCGCCTTGTGGCAATAGTGACATTTTGTCATTTTCATCAGGATGATCCTTTCTCATGCCGTTGTTGGCGAAAGTGACATTTTGTCACTTTCGCCAAATGTGCTTAGTAGGGAACGCTGCCGTTGCGGGCGAGGATGTCAGCGTACATTTCTTCGTAGTCCAGCCCTGCCGCGGCGACCTCTTGCGGCGTAAAGTTGCGTGCGCAGTACAACTTGGGTCGCCCCTGGTCGTCACACCCATTGGTGAACACGTTGAGCCACTTGCGGCGGCCATGTAACATCTGTTTGCGCAGGAGGGTCATCGCCCGCTGCCGGTCAGCCTCGGTTGCGTAGCTGCGTTCCTGGTTGACACCGCGGTGGCGCTTGGCCGGTTTTTCTTTTAATTTGCCAAAATAGATTTTCACGGTCGGTTCCTTTCTGCTGCTCGCCTGTAGCGGGTGGCCCACGGTGAGCCACCCGGCTTGCCCTAGATCCGGTCGATGAGCGTTAAGAGAGCGTCGGTGTAGGTCTCGCCGCTCGCCTCAACTTCCTCAGAGTGGTTCTTTCCCACGAGCCACCCTTTGATCCGCCACCCATCTGTGCTTTTCGTTTCGGTGAAAAACAGGCTATATTGACCGCGGGCCGTCCAAAAACTTGTCCACGTTACCACCTGCGGGGCCAGGGCTACTACGCGGGTGTCTTGGATCAGCGAGGGGTTCAACGCGATGATCTCTTTGAAACGCGCATCCTTCTCTGCCTTGCGCTGCGCGACCACGGCGGCTTTTAAATCAGCGGCTTCCTGGTTGCGTTCCAGGATTGTCGCTACTGTTTCGCCGCTTCGGAAGGGCACGATCTGGCTGGTGTCCCAGCGGCTGTTATTCCCGCGCCGCAGGCCATCGGGGTTGTACAGGGTATTCCCGCCCAGTCCCTCGACCACGATCACACCGCTGGCCCAGACCTTGACAATCGTTGCGATATGCGCTCCGCTGCCATAGGTGGCGTTGCGCCGCTGGATCACCTTCTGGCCGACCTTCGCCTGCGCCAGATCGTAACACAATTCTGGATCTACCTGGATCGTCTGCTCGCTCATCGCTCGGTTCCTTTTTAAACTTTGCCGGCCTTCTGCAGAAGCCGGTATAAAACTAACTTAGCGTCCCAGCGCCCGCGCTGCGGGCTGCACATCTGCCTGTACATCGGTAGCGATAGGGGCTGTGCCTGGATCGCGTGTAACGCTTCGTTGGTGGCTTTAAAATACTTGCCGGTCGCATACGCGCTAAGATCTAGTAGCATGATCGCCCGTACGCGCTGCGCCTCCGCGATTACCTGATCCATAGTGCCTCCTAGATCACTAGCACAAACCGCGCCCACGGATCAAACTCCTGTACGGCGATAAACCGTGCGTTCCAGTCCGTGTGCTGAAACTCCACCAGGATTTTCCCGTCCACCCGCACGACATCGGTTACCGTCCGCGCAATCCCCATATAGCGGACGACGTCGCCCGTTTTCAGGCTCTCCGCTATGATGTAGGTGACGCCCACGCCAACCTGCACGCTAGTTGTTCGATAGGTGCCGGTCTCGCTGTCCAGTTCGCTGCTATGCTCGTATTTTGCCATCCTGTGCCTCCGTTACAATCAACAAATATAACCTTGTATGATTATAACATAGGTTATACGATAACACAAATTGGCAGATCGATAAAATACAAATAACTTTGTGGAATTACTGGATACAGAGGGGGCAGCGGTTGTCGGGGCTGATGGCAGCGCAGTGGGGGCAGATGTAGTCGGTGGCTGGCTGGACAAGGTGTAGCTCGTCGGGGTATAGGTAGTAGTGGATATTGTCCAGGTTTTCTTCGGCGCAGAGGGCGGGGCGAAAGCGGAGGGCGGGATCTGTATTGTAGCCCTCGAATAGGGTGGAGAGGAGGATGGCCGCCGTGCGGCTGGCTTCGGGGTCAGGGGCGACGGGGATCACGGGCACATAGAGGCCCGGCCAGGTGGCGGTATTCACGCGGCGCTTCTGGTAGTCGGCCAGTTCCTGCGGCGACCAACGACGGCGCTGGCCGTTGGTCGCCGCAGGACGGATCATCTGGATGAACCAGTAGAGATCCGACAATTGGTTTTTTTTGGTGGCAACGCGGATGATCTCCGCCTGTTCCCATTCGTTCTGCTCTACTAACACTAGCGGCTTCCCTTTGTGCCGGGCCACAGTTCCCAGGCTGCCTGCACCCACTCGATGCCCGCCACGGGCGCTCCATCCGCCAAGCGGACAGAGCGATCAGCGATTGTCCAGATCGGATGGATACACACGACCTGTGCGGCTTTCCACTCCACCAGGGCAAAGGCAGGACAGCGCCCGTCGCTCTCGCGGTGGAGGGTGCGCAGCTCGGTTAGCTGGTGGATCTGGTCGATGGGCCAGCTAAACGATTTCCCATTCTCATTGCTCTTGGCGTCAAAGCGACCGCCGATATTGTTACGAAAGATCACGGAATAATCGCAGGAGGCTTTTTCGCCCGTGGACACCCAAACCAGCCGGTTGCCGGAAAAGACGGGGCGGGTCGGGATATAGCAGCGCGCGGCACTGATGAGGGTGCCCAACGCCAAGCAGCGTGCATGGTAGTGATCCAGGCGCCGTTCAAAGTCGTCGCCGTGGGCTTTGGCGCGGCGACCCTGCACAACCTTTTTCTGGTCTGGATTGCGATCCAGCCACTCTTTGTACTGCTCTGCTGTCCATTCTTCTCTCACGCTGACACCTCCATTTGGGGTGAAGCGGAAAGCGCCCACGCGTCGCCTACCTGGGTATAGGCGTGGCTCAGCGTCCAGCCCCGCGCCTGCGCTTCTTTTTCCAGGTCTTCTAACGTGTCGAACTCGCTCAAAACAGGATCGTCGCTCTCGATGCGGTTCCGGCGCATTACGCCGGTTGCCACCTCGCCCTCCGCATTGGTAACGGTGAAGGGGAGACCATTGGCGGCATAGGCAGCGCGCTCTTCTGTCGTGAACGGGCCAAAGCTTTCGTTCGGTGCCAGTTCTGTCCACCACAGTAGACAGCGCCAGCAACGGCAGCTTCCCGTATGGCGCACGGCTTCCAAAAAAACACCGGTCGGGATAGGTACGTCGTGTTCCAGTTCCATGTTACTGCTCCTCTTCTTTTTCTTTGTAGCGCGGGAGGATCACCATTGGTTGCCCCGGTACAATGTTGAGATGGGGGAGGATCTTCCCATCACAATTTCCCGCAATGTCGCCCAGGAAGACGACCAGGTCACCCTGCCGCGCCAGCGCCAGCCCCTCAAATATCTTTTCCCGCATGCGCTCCTTGCCACAGGTACAGGTAAGTTCACGAAAGATCACCGCTTTCCCCGGTGCGACAAAGGCCAGCGCGGTCTTGAGCGTTAGCTCACCCATGTCGGTCATGAACAAACTATCGGCAGGAACACCTGCGGACACGAAGCTCTGTTCAACCGTCGCGCGGTTGAACTGCCCCCCGCACAAGGTCGTCAAAAATGTCACCCCGTTGTAGTGGGTTTGCAACAGCACGGTCAAGCACTGCCGCGTGGAGGCATCGGGGAGGCCCATCTTTTCCACTAGGGCGGGGTCGGCAAACGCGTTGCCGACCATCAGACTAAATATTTTTGGCCTTTCCATCAGTCATTTCCTTTCTCCGTGGCTTACTAAGGCTAACGCTAAGGCCGGTTGCCTAGTGTTTTGGTGTATTGGTGCCAAAAGCGCCACGCTCTGCGCATACGGGCTTATAGATAGACGATGTCGGTTAGCGTGACTTGGGCTGGCTGTTGCGCGATTCCCAAAGCGTGGGCTATCTGGATCTTGCGACCCTGGTCATCCAACAGGTAATAGCCCTGGTCGCAGTCCATCTGCTTGTCGTCCACGACCACCCCGGTGAAGCCCGCACGCCGCGCGGCGAAATAGATCGGGCTATAGGCGACACTGTCGGTCCGGCGCGTGGCGGCCACAATGTCGGCCCTCGTGATCGACAGGGTCAGATCTGTGGGGGCGTTGGCGATAGCCAACAGCACGTCGGCATGGCAGGGGTCGCCACTTTTGCACCAGCAGGCCAGATCGCGCCCGCGGAGTTTTTCCAGATGGAACGCGTTTTTATACTCTTTGACGTAGGCCGCATAGCAGCGCACCGACTCAACCGCGGTCAAGGTGCGGGTGAGTGGCGTTAGGGCATCGATCACGATCTCTGCCGCGTGGCGTATATGCATGGGCACCGCAAAGTGGAATAGCCCTGGTGGATAGGGATTGCCCCAAATGGTCGGGCGTCCCACGTAGATCACGCTGTCCGGTAGTCGGCTACCGGCTTTTCGACTTCGTTGAAAACGTGCAGGCATAAAACCTCCTAAGTAAGGTTGCGTGCGCCGATTCTATACCCATAACGCTTGAGGGTTGCCTCCGCGCGGTGGGCCTGGTGCCGCGGCACGTAGAGCCAGGTGCCGGAAGAGAACAGGCTTAGCCAAGCGCTACCCCCGCGCACGCCGATATGACACCGGCGCAGTAACGCAATCGCGCTGCGCCGGTCTACAGGTTTTAGGACAAGAATCGGCCAATGGGTGATCCAAAAGGGCATGATCATTCCTCTGTGGGTATCCACCAGCACTCATCACCCCAGATGACGCTGCCGTCTTCCAGGGTCATCCGTGGATTGGTGTGGACGTAGTAGTAGGCGATCCGGTTGCGCCTAAGCCAGTCGCTACGCGCTTGCCACCATTCCCCAAAAGCATCGTTCTGGGTGCCAGGGTAATCAAGCGGCTGCGGTTCCGGCTCCGCGGGCAGGTTTGCGTACATCTCATCCCGCGTGGGGGTAGTGGCCTTGAGCGGGGAGGCGTCCCAAGCCTCCAACGTGTATTCCGCATAGTCGCCGCGATCAATGTAGAGGATCGAGCGCGGTAGATCGCCGTCGTAGGTTGCCGTCTTGCCGGTTGCCGGTGCGCCCTTGCGGCAATCGGTGACGATCCGCACTTTTGTCCCGACTGCTACGTTACTTAACATGTGCCTTGCCTTTCTGTGTAGGGAATCGACTTTGCCAGTAAGTGGGTAGCGACCTGTCCGCCCTTCGGTCGCCTATCGGTTTGTCGAAATAATCCCGCGGTGTACAATGGGTGCTGCCTCAGCAATTTGCGGGTGGCGGCGACAAGATACCAGTAAGATCCATACTATAACATAGGTAATACAATAACACAAATCGCGAGACGTGCTAAACGTGCTAATCTGGATTAGCGTGAAAGTTCATTGTATTCCCCGTTGCGCATAATCCGCTGTAGGCGCTGCGTGCGGTCGTAGCTCTGGGCCAGGGCAGCCAGCCGGTCAAGGGCTTCGGGGGTGAAGCTCTCGGCATCCGGATCATAGTTTTCCCATTGCTGGGGAAACTGGGTTAGATAGCGACCCAGCCCAAAGAGATGGCACGCGCGTTGCAGCGCGTCGTCGGCGGCGGTGCGGTAGGCGACCAATCCCGCGTACGCCTGTCCGGTTTGGGACATGGTGCGCGACCCTATGGTCAGGTGGCAGATCACCGCGTCGCGCCACGGGGTATAGGCGACTGACCAGTGCTGGGGAAACACCGCATCCAGCCGGTCAGCGTAGTGCGCCGTTGCCACCACGGGGTAGCCCAGCGCACGCAGCCGTGTGGGTGTAAACGCAATCGGTTCCCATTGCACCAGTTCGGGCGCAAAGGGAACCAGCAACTCCTGCATCGCCTCAGTTCGCTTTGACAACTAACGCTCCTCTCTTTTGCGGGCGAGGTTTGCGCCCTTTCTTGACGGGTGCCTCATCGTCAATGTCGCCAAAGTCCAGCGGCTCCGACTCTTTTTCTGGATCGGCCACAACTATTCGTAAAGAATAGTTATCCTCTTCCCCTTCGGCCAGCGGCGGGAGTAGCCCCAAGTAGCGCAGTCTAGCCCGCGCCCCCCCTCATCCAGATCTCCACCACCTTCGCCCCCTGAGGCGATAACGTCCGCTGTTTGATCTTCGTGGTCATGTTCACCTTCCTCGTGTGCTTCGCGGTTGCCTGGTAACCACTTGCGCAGGCAATCATACGATCCGCAAGTGGCGCTGCCTGTGGCGGCGGTCGGTTTCCCGCACACCGCACAGCGTCGGGTAGCTCTTGCGGTAGCGATCCGGCGCATGGTCTGCATCACCTGCTCGTACTTTCCCATTTTCGCCATGTCGATTTCCTCCGCTTGTTGCAACACGCCTTTGTAAATTTGCGTTCCGTCTGCAACCAGCGTTATAATGAAATCCACGTTACTCCTACCATCTTTTCGGGAATACATACTGCTTTGCGGCCTCAGTTGTGGCGACTGGGGCCGCCCCCGTTTTTACGGCCCTTCATCAGTATAACACAGGTTACACGAAAACACAACTATTTTGCTAGTAGTCCATCTCTGTACGCGTGATTTCCAGGTCGCGCAGCTTCCCGCACTCTTTGCGGAAATAGACACTGCATGTGCCCGTTCCACCGTGGCGGAACTTGGCTAGGATCAGATCCAGAATGTTCTGTCGATCCGTGTCGGGGAGGTAGTAGTCCTCGCGGTAGAGGAAGATCACCTCGTCCGCATCTTGCTCTATCTGGCCCGACTCCCTCAGATCGGATAGCATGGGCCGCTTGTCGCCGCGCGCTTCGACGGCGCGGGATAACTGGGAGATGGCAATGACGACAATGTTTAGCTCGCGGGCTAACGCTTTTAGGCTGCGGCTGATGTAGCTGATTTCCTGCTGCCGGTTGCCGGTGTCCGCATTCCCACTCCCCTGGATAAGCTGCATGTAATCGACCACTAGGATGTCCAGCCCGTGGATACGCGCGTGCCGGCGCGCAACGTAGCTGATGACGTGCATGTTGACCATCGGCGGATCAGCAATGGCAATCGGCAGGGGGGCCAGGTGCTGCGCGGCTGCGAGCAGATCTGCCCACTCGTCTTCGTGGACAGCCCCGGATCTGATCCGGTTGCTATCGATCATGCTGGTCAGCGCCAGTAGCTTTTGCAGCACCTGGCGCTTACTCATTTCCAGTGAGATAAAAAGCGACCGCGCGCCCACCTTGAGCGCCGAGTTGTAGCAAAAATTCAACGCGACGGTTGATTTTCCGATGCCTGTCCGCGCCGCTAGGATCACCAGATCCGAAACCTGGAGACCGCCCAGTAGCTTGTCGAGCATACTGTAGCCGGTCGGTATCCCTGTCCGCTCTTTGCCGACCGTCTCAATGTGCTGTAGCTCGCCGGTCATCAGTTCCCCGATGAATGAGACCACGGCTTCATCAGCCCCGTTGACACCGAGGTCAGAGACGGTCTTTTGCACCGCGGCGAGGATCGCGTCAATTTCCAGGTTACTCCCGTTGTAGCCCAGTTCGGCCAGCGTGCCGCCCTTCTTGATCACGGTGCGCAGCAGAGCGTCGCGCTGTACAAGCCGGGCGTAATGCTCGGCGTAGAGGCTGGTTGTGAAATCGGCCAGGAGACCGGTCAGGTAGGCGGGGCCGCCGACGTTGTCGAGGTGTCCCTGGGCGTCTAGGCCATCTTGTACCATCACCAGATCGACCGGCAGCCGACGCCGGTAGAGGTCGAGCATCACGGCGAAGATCAGCCTGTGTGCCGACTGAAAAAAATGCTCGGGCAACAGGAACATGCTGACATTCTCCATCGCGTCGGGGTCGGATAGCGCCGATGACAGAACGGCACGCTCTGCTGTTGGGTTGTTGGGGATCATCTTTTCGGTATCCATACAAGTTCCTTTTCTAAAAAAAAGGGGTGGCTGGTCGTGGCGAGACCAGCCACCCCGTGCCTATGCCTGATTGGTGTCTTTGATGAATTCCTCGGCCAGGGTGAATGTGGCGTCGGTGAGAGTCGATTTTCTCTCCCGGTACAGCCAGCAGAGAATCTCCAGCCGCAGGGCCGCGCGCTGTTCCCGATACGCCTCGCCCGTCAGAGCTTGTAGGTCTGGGCGGTGCCGCTCTACATCGCTGGCGATATCGTCCACGTCGCACACGATTCTGTCTCGGCAGGGTTCCCCTAGACCGTCGCAGATCGGGCACTCGGCGTCCTCGTCGTCCTCGTCGTCGTCAGCAGCAGGATAGGTAGAGAGTAGGGATTCCCAAGTGATGGGCTGTAACTCGTAGGCGTTTCTGGAACGCCCGGTGAGGAGAGCGAAGAAGCGCTCATCTGCGATAATGCCATTGTGAACTACTTCAGCGACCAGGGCAACCGTTTGCTTGTCCTCCAGGGTCGTGGTCGGCTCCGTTACCACAACGACCGCGCCGGGTCGTAGGGTCGCCAGCCAAGCAACCCGTTTCATACCGTACATCATAAGAAGTTCCTTTGCTACAATAGCACGAAAGTTTGTGACTTATCAGAGTTGGCGTAGCACACGTCCAGCCACGCGTACCCAACGGCCCATCTCTGATAACCGCTGATAGGTGTCCTCCCCAAGCTGCGACCGCGCCGTGTCCGGCGATAGGTTGGTCGTGAGCAGGGTCGGCAGGTCTTCCAGGTGCCGCGCGTAGATGATCTTGGCGGTGATTTCCTGCACCGCCTCGCTCACCGCGCTGCGCACATTGGAACCAAAGTGATCCAGGAGGAGCAGGTCTACCTGGCTCGCCTTCTGGATCAAAGCGTAGGGATCGACCGCGCTGTCGCTGCGGTAGCCCTGGCGGATGATATCCAGCAACGAGTGATAATCCAGCCAAAGGGCGGGGGTATTGGGTGCCTGTGCGACCAGTGCCGCAAAGACTGCCGTTGCCAGCCCCGTCTTGCCGACCCCGCGGCTTTCGCCCCAGAAGATCAAACTCTTCTTGCCGTCTACCACGCGACTTTCGGCCATGCGCCGGGCGGTGTGGAGGGCGAGGCGCTTCTCATGGTCACCCGAGGCCTCTTTTTCAAAGGTTGCCAGTGTGCAACCACGGAACCGGGCCGGAATCCCTATCGACTGATAGGTGGCTTGTAACCGTTCCGCGCGGCGCTTGTTAGCCTCGGCTTGCGTTTCGGCCACAAAAGTATTCCACGATTCTTCACTCTTTTTCTGCAATTCCTCCCATGCCGTGGCGACAATGTTGCTGGGTGGAAAAAGCCCGAAGCTGCGCATCATTTCTGCTGAGCTAGCCATACCGTTATCTCCTGTTCTGTTTCGGGAATAACACTAGTGCCCATGAGGTCGATTTCCTCTTGGCGTTGTTTAAGTAACTGGTGCAAGGTCGCCTGGGAAAGGGTCGGTGATGGCGTTGTGGCGGTGTCTTTTCCCAAGCGCGCCGTGAGGGTGCCCAGTTGCTTTGACACGAACTGTACAAAAATGCGGCCATAGGGTACAAACGCTGCCCCCTTTTCCGCACGAAGTTGTTGAATCGCAAGGGCTGTAAATTCCTCAGCCTTGCCCGTCAGCCCCGCGGTTTTGCACATCTCGTACACCCGCAGGGACATGTCCTGCATCCGCAAAAGCTCCTCTTCGTCCCCTGAGTCAATCAGCAGGCGAGTGCCATGCAGGTCGGCCAGTAGGTTGACCAAGCGCGTACGCTCCGCCTCCCCTAAACCGGTTTCCGCAGCCGCGGCGCGCGCGATCACAGCGCGGGACTTCTTGCCCCCAAACCACTTGGCAGGGGTCGTAAAGCCCAGTAACGGATCAGGCTGTGGTTCTGCCTGAACAACGGGTTGCAGTTCTGGCTGTGGGGGTTCTGGCTCGGTCACCGTTTCCGGTTTTACCGTATACGGCTTCACCGTGTCCGGTTGATCTATAAGATCCTGATCTTGTAAATGTATATAATATATAAATATATTATAATAGGCCGGATACGGTGAAGCCGTATACGGTATTTCAGGATGCGGTCTAAAAAAGTAGGTCACCCCGCGGAACGCACCACCCGCGCGCGTCTCTTTTCGCTCACAGTACCCGCACGCTATGAGTTCGCTTAGCAGTCGATAAACCTTGTCGCGCGATAGGTTCCCCGCCTTCGCAAGGAGGGCGGGGGTCAGGGCAGTTTGGCTTAAAGCGAAAAGAAGCAGCCCGCGCGCTTCAAAAGACAGGCGCGGATCGGTGTCGAAGCTGAGATCGTTCGAGTTGCCCGCTGTGGCGGCAGGCGTAAGGTTGTCCATCCGTTACTCCTCTCTACAAAAAAACAGCATCATTTTTTTGTAGTTTCATCTCCATAAAATGTAGCGCGGTTGAAGGTAACTATACCACGCGACTTACAGCACCTCCAAGCCGTAAGGTTGCGGTTTTAGTTCTGGGCCTGTTTTTCGGTATCCTCCTCGGCTACCCATTCGACTTTGATGATCTGATACCACAGGTCGTCCGGCACTTGCTGGCCGGATTGGGTGAGCAGCCGCGCGATGGCATTGGCAACCGCGTCTACGGTTGAGACATGCATACTCTTGGCCTTGCCGTTGATCAACTGCTTGAGATACCCATAGCTCAACCCAGCCTCGCGGTCGAGTTGCCGCCAAGATCGCCTCACTTTCCATCGGTAGTCATCAATGCGGTCTCCGTCCAGCGTTGTCTTGAACATAGTCCCTCTCTTTTTCTGGATTAACGTAATTTTTATCATACCATACAGCAACTACAATCAACAAATGTAGAATAGAGTTGTGTAAATATGGAATTTGCTTATTGACAAGCAAATTGAACTGTGCTACATTGTAGAGCATAGTCAGTAAAATCAAAAAGTTTCGTGTGTATAAACGTACAAACGGTTCCTGGTTTTAGGTAATTAAGTCATACGGCGCGTATGCGCAATTTGTGGGATCGTGTAACGCTTGTTATAATCGTTTTTGTGGCAAAGTAACAGAAGGGGGCTAGGCAATGAAAATTATCAGTGTGACCAACGGCAAGGGCGGTGTGGGCAAAACGACACTGGCGGTGCATGCCGCCTATGTGCTGGCGACGCGCTACGACCAGCGGGTTCTGCTGGCCGACTTTGATCGGCAGTGGCAATCCACGAAGTATCTGGGTTGCCAGGATACCAACGGCGCAGGCTCGTTCATCCTGTCCGGTAAGCGGCTGGAGGATCATCTCACGGTTGTGCATGAGAACCTGTCGCTGTTGACGGGCAGTGACATGACGGGGGTGGCGGATGTCGCCCTCAGCCAAGGGCGCAAGGGGGGCAACTATCTGCGCACGCTCTTTGACTTTTACGCGGAGATGTTCGACGTGCTGATCTTTGACACTGCCGCGCATGGGTATCTCAACGAAATGTCCATTGTCGCCGCCGACCTGGTCGCGGTGCCCACGCCTTTTCGGCACATGGACGCCGATGGGGTTACCGTGTTTGCGTCGATCTGGTCTTCGGCACCGCAGGCCGCGGGGACACAAGCCCCCCTGGTTTCGGTCGTACCCAACATGGTCGACAACCGCACGTCCGTGACCGGCGACCTGCGCGAAGCCCTGGTGCGCAGTGTGGCCGATGTGCAGATCCACGGCTGGGAGATGGCTCCTGCCATTCCCATCAACACAAATTTCAGCCGTGCCTTTGGTGAGCAGCGCACGATCTTCGAAATCGCGCGCTCCCCTGCCGTTACCGCAGGGTGCATCGCGATGATGGATGTCGTTGCGCACCTGGCCGGCAGACTCGCTATCGTCCTGCCGAATTAGCACGAAAGTTCATGGAGATAGACGCGATGAGACAGGGAAAACTTGTAGCAGGGGTCGGGCTGGGCTGGTTGACCGCGGGCGGGATCTGGCTGGTTGCCGAAGTCGTCCGCACGACCGACAGCCCTTATGCGATAGCGCAGGCCGTGCTTGCGTTCCTGCTTATCTGGGCAGGCATGGCGGTGCTACTTCTGGTCGCCAGTGCGAAGCCTCCCGAGCAGCGCGCTTCGACCGACGACCTGATCCGCTGGCTTGCCGACGAGCGTACGCGCTGGCAGGCCCAGATCGCAACCATTGAGGAGGATGAGGCGCAATGAAACTGGATCTAAACATTCGCAAAGCGGCCAGCATTGGGGCCGCGTTACAGTCCACCGCACCGGCTGTGCGCATGGTGCCGCTTACCGAAATCGAGTGCGATCCGCGCTTACAGGTGCGGGTCACCTTGAGCGAGGAGCATCTGACCGAGGATCTGATTCCCAAGATCGAGGATGGGGAACGGCTCCTACCGGTCACCCTGGGTGACCTGGCCGGTAAACTGTATCTGACCAGCGGGTTCCACCGCGTGGAGGCGCATCGGCGCTTGGGGAAAGAAAAGATCGAGGCGGAGATCCTCCCCGTGGCTACCTGGCGTGATCTGGTGGCGCTGGCCCTTCCTACCAACGACGACCACGGGCTACCGTTGACGCGGGCCGACCGCCGTCGAAAAGTGGAGATGGCGTGCATTGAGTATTTCGACGAGATCGCCCAGGGGCGCATGAGTGACAACGCGCTTGCCCAACTCTGCCATGTGGCGGTCTCCCTGGTCAACGACGTGCGCCGCACCGCGGGTACATCCGCCACGACCGAGCGCACCGTGACCAAGAGCAACGGCCAAAGTTACACCATCGACACCGCCAAGATCGGGCGGCCCAAGATGGCATCTGTCGAGGTACTGGCGGCTCTACTGGATGAGTACCTCACGTCCCTCCCTGACGAGTGGGACGTAGTCAACATGCTGGTGGCGGCCCAGCAAAAGCCACCCATCGCGGCGACCTTGGCAGAACGCGCGGAACTGCCCGCGCACAAGCCCGCGACGCTGACCAGCGCGATCACTGCCGTTCTACTGCGCCGCACCGTGGCTGTCTATCTACCGCGCCAGTCGGCCCAGATGCTTGTGCTTTTGCTCGATAGTCTATCAGCATCCTATCGCGACGAAAAGGATAGCCTGCTAAGCCTTATCAAGCCACAGATTGACTGTGGCTTGGGTGACACGACCTGGGAGATCGCGTAATGACATTGGCTAGCGTGGGGGTCGGTGCCTTCTTTTTGGCGGGTGCCGTCGCCATCGGCTTTCTCATCCTATTGGAATGGCAAGCGCGGACAGCTCCGATCCGCGGGTTGCTCTTCATCGGCTTTTCCGGTAGCACGCTTCTCTCCCTGCTGGGATTGACCGTCTACCTGTACGTAGCCACCCGTTTTGGCGTGTCCCTGCCGTCGATCATGGCACCAGCCCGCGGCAAGGTGATCCTGGTCGCGCTTGCCTTGTTGATCGGGTTGTACTTTTTCTCTCTACGCGGCCTTAGTCCCAAAGTGGCGGCGGCGGCCTGTGGGTATGCGATGCTGGTCTTGTTAGGCATCGCACCTGACCCTGCCCAAAGCCAAGATCCGTGGGCAGCCAGCCTGCTCGTCGTCGCCATTGCGTTCCGTCTGCTCACCTTGCGATAAAAAGGAAAAATCATGTCTCCTGTACGCACTTGTTCACTCATGCTGGTTGTTCTGTTCCTGGCCGGTGTCCTGTTGCTGGCCGGTGTCCATGCGGTTGTCTCAAAAATTCAGGCCTGGGGTCAAGATCGCGCCCAAGTGGAGGTAAGCGCCAACTATCGGGAAACGGCGCGCTACCAGGCCCAAAGCGCCGCCGAGACTACCAAGCAAGTCGAGATTGTTCAATCTTACGAAACTGTGCGCTTCTTAGCGCACGAGGCGGCGGAAACCGACCGGCTCCGCATAGTGACGGACGCACAGATCACCATGCGCCTGGACGATAACCAGACCACACGCGACACCAGTCTCGTCTGGCTGGGGCACAAGCTCGTAACCTGGGGGGTGCGGGTGCTGGTGATCCTGGCGACCATCGCCGGGTTCCTGTGGGGCGTTGTTCTCATGAAGAACAAGTAGGGAGGCAGCCATGAACGTACGCGAAGTGAAAGCCATCACGCAAGTACTTGGCGAGTTCCGCTCGACCTGCCGCGTACTGCCGCCGCCCATCAGTTACCAGACCCCGCGCAGCACCGTCTATGTGCTGGAACGGGGCAACGGCGTACGCGAGGCAACGGTGCGCCGCCTGGAAAAAGAGATCGAGGCGGCGCTGGCTTCCGTACGCGGGGAAGCGGTGCCGGTGCGCTTTCTAAGCTCGCCCTTTGCCATCAGTGTGCCGCGCCCCGATCCACAGGATATTCCCATTCGCCCGCTGCTCAACAAGATCCGCCCGGTGCCCGGCGCCCTCTTGTTGGGATTGGGGGAACACTACAACCATGCGGCCAGCGCGGGGGGCAATGGCGCGCTGCCGCAATTGTTACAGGTCAACCTGCTCGCGCCGACCACCCCGCACATGCTGCTGGCCGGTACAACCGGCGCGGGCAAGACGGTTGCGCTCAAAAACGCGCTGCTCATGGGCGCGGTTGCCAACAGCCCGGCAGAGGTGCGATACATCCTACTCGATCCGAAAGGGCGAGACTTTCCCATTCTAGATGGGTTGCCCCATCTAGCCGCACCGATTATGACCGCGCCAGAGCAGATGCTGGGTGGATTGCGTGCCCTGGTCGGCCTACTGGATCAACGCAACCAGGAGTACGGCGAACTTGTGAATCGCGTGGGGGCCTATCGCGCGACCCAAGAGGCGCACCGGATCACCGATCCGCAGATCCTCGTCTGTATCGATGAGGTGGCCGACCTGGTTGATTTACTGGGTGATGAGGCGGGCAAGGCGGTAAAACGCCTTCTGCAGATTGGGCGCGGTTTGGGAATCCACCTTCTGCTGGGCACCCAAAAGCCGGAAGCCTCGTTTATCAGCGGGATCGCCCTGGCGAACATTCCCGTGCGCGGCTGCGGCACGGTGGTCACCGTGGAGCAGGGGAAATACGCAACCGGCGTCCCTGGCTCGATCCTGGGCGCGCACAAGCTGACCGGGCGCGGCGATTTCATCCTCACGATCAATGGGAGCAAGCTGCACCCCTTCCAAGCGGGGCGCATCGAGGATGGGGAAGAAAGCGGCTTGGTACAGGCGATCCGCCGTCGCTATAGCGCGGAAAAAAGTACCTGGATGCTCGACTTCCAGGCCGCGCCGCTTGCCCCCGCGGCCCCCGCCGAACGATCCTTTGCGCCGGTGCATGATGAGCTTGTGCGCGATCTGGTGCAGCGCGCCCAGGCGACCGGACAAGCGCCCAGCGGCAACCAGGCGCGCAAGTTATACCAAGAGAAATATCGCAAGGAATTGAATCCGATTACAGCGCGCACGTTAGCCGGTCGCGCTGCGGAACTACTCAACTAAAGGGAGCAAACCGTGAAGACGATAGCGATTACGACATTCTTGTCAATCTTGGGGCTAATCCTGTGTATGGTGCTGGGCCTGCGCTGGCTCGATGAGCGGTATGGCCCGACCGCGGTGGTCGTCGCGGTGGTCGCTATCGGCCTGGCGCTGTTCATGGTGGTCATCGCGGTGATCCTATCCCTCTTCGGCCTGGTGCAGTTCCGCATCTTCACACAGGCGCTGGGCGAGGTGGCGGAAGGGCAATCGCTCAACGCCCGTAATGTGGGGAAACTTCTTGGTACTATCCGGCAGCCACACGGACAGGTCGCCCCCGCCGAAATCGACGCTGCCTGGTGGCAGACCGATGACAATGGCGTACGCGGCACACTACCCCCACCAAAAGCCCCCTTCGCGCCCCTGCGGACGGCCAAGCAACTGGCATCGGCTTGGGGCAACCAGGAGGATGAGCCGGATCACGACCGGTTGACAGTGTCGTAGCCCCGTGCTACAATAGGCACGGACGGAAACAGACGCACAAAAAAAAGGGGGGGCCGATCATTCTGATCGGCCCCCCCTTTTTTTTACTTTAATTTTTCACTAAAATCCGCGGTCGTTGCCCTCTTCCTCGTCGCGCTCTGTCAATTGGTAGCGAGACAGCGCGCGGTGCAGCAGGTCGCGATGCTCGGACATGGGGATTAGATCCATGCCAAACGCAGCGATAGGGGATGCCTGTAACGACTGGGCAGCCGCCCGCGCGACAGTCTCTTCGACAATCGATACACAGTAGACGGCGCTCGCCCCGTACATCTGCGTATTGGCGGGAATCTCCCCGACCGCAGGAATATCGATGCGCAAAAGGGGAACGCCAAACAGGGTGCTTTGGCTGACCTCCCCAGCCAACCGGCGATGCCCCATCAGTTCAACGATGGCCCATGCCTTTTCTTGCTCAATCACGATTCACTTCCTTTCTTCGTTTTCTTATATGCTTCTTCAATGGCGGCCATCACTACGCCTAATTGAGGCCGCCGCACTTTCATAAGATAGGTAATCAGATCCGCCTCGGTTTGGATCGGCTTGCCGCGCTTGGGGCCAAGGGCAGCGGTCACTTGCGCCAACGTCATCTCCCCTTGCCGCAGGGGAAGCAATGCCTTGTCGATCAATGCACGGCGTGTCTGCGCGCGAGCGGCAAGCACTTTTTTTTTTGATCCTGGAGCGAGGTAAGGAGACCGACCTCGCTCATGAAAAGTAGCACCTCAGATCGCTGTAACTGGCTCAGATAGGACATCAGTGTGTCCATGTCGGTCACCGTCTCCCCGTACATCGACATCAAGCCGGTGAACAGTTTGATCTCCGAGATCCGCCCCAACGACAGATCGTGGACAATGCGCCGCAGCAAAGCGTCCTTGCGCAAGGCGCGATACGCCTTTTCGTAGGTGTCGCCCTTCCGCGCCCGCTGGCCCTTGATCCGCAGATCGTTCCACGTTAGCACGTCGTCCACACGGAACAGCGGCGCGTTGTTAAGCACCGAGGTTACCGGCAGCGGATCACGTTTGTCCGTGATCGCCGCTTGCACAGTGGACAGCGCTAAGCCCAACATCTCTGCGACATCCTGCTTGGTCATCATTCCCCCTGCCAGCAGCGGGGGCGCTTGCGCGAGCAAGCGCGGAAGCCAGTAGTACCGCGTCAGCAAGGGAGCCTGTGCCTGATATAACTCTTTGGGAATCCGCAGCGTCGGGCGGGCAGCTACGGCAAAATCGACAGGCACGAGTCGGCTATCCTCTGTCCACTCCACAGGATAGGAGTTGCGCCCGTCCAGCGCCGCCCGAAACAGATAAAGCGTCTCTTTGCCTTTTTTAAATAACATCGGGAAAATTCCCGATGTTTGTTTGCTACCCCGATAGCCCTGCGCCTCTAACCGATCAGCGGCAGCGAGATAGGCGGGGTCGGTGAGTAGGTGGTATGGTATGCGTTGCACTAGAAGTATTCTCCTTTTGTCTTGTATTACCTATGCTATAGTGTAACACAAAAAACGCTCAGTTAGCAAAATTAGTCAGCGGCTAAATCTAAGAAGGATAGCTGGCTCGCGCTGACCTTTTTACGCGGTGGCGCGAGGGCGGCCTTCCAGATCAATTGGGCTTGTTCGCTTAGCGTCACTTGGACGGCGACCACCTGTGCGGGGCTGCTCGGTGCGGGGAGGGAGAGCCACATGCTATTCCCCGTCGCGGCCGCGCTATAGGTGGAGGCTAGGTCGCTATCATCCTGGGGGATCTGGCCCTCGGTTCCCATTAGGGCTTGGCGGGTCAGTTCCATCAGGATGTTCCCCTCGTCCAGGGTTGCCAGCGCACCCCCTGGCTCGTCGCCGTAGACCAGTAGCACGCTGCCCATGCGCTTGAGCAACGTGCGGATCGCCTTATGTTCCATCGTCCCGTCGTACACCATAAATTTTACGCGCGCCTCTTGGGTCTGCCCTGGCCGCCAGATGCGCCGCAGCGCTTGCCACAAACTGTAGGGCGACAATTCCGGCTCGTATACATAGATACTGGAAAAGGACACTAAATCCAAGCCCGTCTCGACTTTCCTGGGGTTTACGATCAGTGCGTCGAGGGTGGCGTCGTTTTTGCGTAACCAGCCCTCGCGCTTCTTCGCTTCCAGCGTGTCGGGTAGGATCTGCGCCCGAATCCCGCGTTCGCGTAACAACATCTCGATTCGTGGCTGGATATCCCGCGTGCCGGTTTGCCGGATGTAGATCAGGCAGCGCCGCCCGCTTTCGATGTCAGCGGCAACTTGGGTACACAGCGCCGCCTCTTTGGGGAGTAGCTCCGCGGTTTCCCGATTGATCAGCGCGGGCAGGGTCAACGGGGTTGTCGCTGCCTTGGGAAAGAAGGGTTGCGACAGTTCGCACCCTACCGGCGTCCAGTGAACTACCTCGCTGCGAAAAGCGCTATTGGGTCGCCCCAGCACAATCTGGGTACGCACGCCCAACATACGCATGGCGTTATCGCGCTCCTCCTGGTCGGTGTCCGGCCCGCGCCGCCCATAGATCTCCCGCATTTTGTCATCAGCCGCCGCGATCTGCTGCTCCATCGCAACGGGAGTCGGGATCACGACGAGTTCCTCTTGGTAGGTCGGCATAGGCAAGCCCAGATCGGGCACCCGCAGGAAGATGCAACATTCCAGCACATACCGATAGAGCGCCGGGGACGTACCAGGCAGTTCCCGCACGTAACTAGGCGTTTGCGAGCGCCCAGAGAACTTGCCGCTGGTCGTGGTGCTGGATCGGTAGACGCGCTCCAGTCGCCCAAATTGTGCCGACCAGCGCGCTTCGTCGTGGAAGGTAAAATCAGCGCGAACTTTCTTGCTATTCTTGTATAGTATCCAGAAGATGTCGCTGGCCTTGCCGCCCATCAGGGTGCCGGTCAAGTTGAGCGTATACCGTGTGGCATTGACCATGTGATGATAGGCCCGCGACTGGTCGCTGCTTTTCCCATTGTAATGATGACACTCATCCGCGATGAAGGTCTTAAAAAAGCCCTTCATCTTGTGCCGTGCGTAATCGGCTAGCGGCCAGCGGTGCAGACCGGTGAAGGTGAACATGGGAGAGCCACACTCTTTACAAAACAGTTTACTCTTTCCTGGCTTCTTCTCCGTGGGGGTGTAGCAGCGCGGGCAGCACTGCTCCCCTTTTCGGGTAACCAGCGCGTGCGCCCAGCCTGGCCCTAATTTTGCCATCTCTTTCGAGACAATGACAAACAACTTCTGCCCTGGCGTATACTGCGCTCTTGCCGCTTCCAGGGTCGTGATGCTATCGGCAATGATCGCGACCGCACCCGGCACAACCTGCTCAACTTCGCGCTGCCACTTCTCCACAAGATGAGCGGGGCACAGCACCCAAGCGGGCAGTGCCTTCTGGCCGATGTCCTGCAAGTAGGCAACCGTCGAGGGCGACATCACTGTTTTTCCGGTGCCTTGCTCCCCGATCAGAAACGCAAATCCATATTTTTGTAGCAGCCGCGCAGTCGCCAGCGCTACGTGTTTTTGCGAGTGCGATAAGCCCCCTGGGTGTCCTGGGTACTTCTTCGCTAACGCGTATTGGCTGATCTTTTCCCATTCGGCCCACGTTGCGCCCTCGTACAGCGGTCGACAACTATTCTGAACGAAGCCTGCTAAATCCTGGGCGTGATCGGCTAGGTAGGCGGCCAGTGCGTTCTCATCGTTTATGATCTGGGTAACACCTGTTTTTAGGTTGAGCGTGATCACCGCGGGGATAATCCGCTCGGTCTCGATCTCGGCGTCTTCGCTCGTCTCGGCCACGACCTCACCCTGGGCGTTGCGCCACTCGGTCACGCGGCTCGTGTGCCCGCGGACAATGTCATCCCCGATCTGTGTAACCCCGATCTGCCCGCTTGCCATAACCCCGGCAATGTGTCCGGTCTTAAGCGGGGCTGGGGGGGTGATCTGGTAGGACTTCTTCGGCTCTACCAGATCACGCCATTCAAATGTAGTGTGTACGCCACTTTGGGTATACAGGTCAATCGCCTGTTCGGGGTGGATAGCGTCCTGCCGAAAAACGACCTTTTCGCGCGGGTCGCCCTTAGCGTAGACCCGCAACCACTGTGTCAGATTGCTAGGGGTCTCTTCATCCAAATAGGAGATCGCCTTGCGCTTGCGGCCTAGCAGCGCGGCCCGTTCGGTGGCGGCCTCGGCGTCGTCGCCCAGCGCATCCAGCCAGACCGTGTCTTGCGCGCTCTTGAACAGATCGTAGGCGTGTTCCCAGTTACTACTCTCGGTCTTGCTGCGTTTGGCGAAGACAACGACCTGGCGAAACTGGGCATACTCTACCTGGGGGATCTTATAGGCCGACACCTGGTAGTAATGGCGACACAGGTATTCCGCCACGTCCCGCGTCAAAGACGCTATAGGGATCACGTAGATCAGCAACCCGTCTGGGGCCAGCAGGGGCGTGATCCGTTGCAAAAATCGATATTCGTGCCGCTCACTCTTGTTTTTGCTATCGACATCGGTCGTGTCGAAGTCGTAGGGTGGATTGAGCAGCGCGACCTGAAACGCGTGGGGCGTGATCCGCGTACAGAACAGATCCGCCGAAATGACATGATCCAACGCGGTGGCGGCCTGCTCCGCGCGGCGCTCCTGCGCCTCTACCCCGTAAGTCAGCGTGCGCGCGCCCTGGGCCGCCAGTGCATCAGCCAACCGCTTAAGCGCCACCCCCTCCCCGGCGCAAGGGTCAAGTAACCGGATCAGATTCCCTTTCCCCGCGTTTATATAATCAGCAAAAGTGGCCTCGGTTGCGGGGGGCGTGGGATAATACCCCATCTTCTCTACTGCTTCGATGCGCATACGTTACTCCTTAATTCACGAAAGTTCACCGCTTTTGATGCCATCCTCGATCAGTGTGTCCCAGTTCAGATCGGGGCGCACCAAATAGGCCAGACAGTCGCCGTGGCTAGCGAGCGTCGTAATGGCATTCTTGTTGGTATAGGAGCCGAGCGTCTTGGCGTACAACCACTCGCCCCACTCCGGTTTGCACACCGCCCGGCTGTGAGCGTTGACGTGGGCCGCCAAGCGCGGGCCAACGATAGGCTGGCGCAACGCATCGTCATAGGGAAACGTCACTCCTGGCTTGGTGATCAGGATAAGCTGCGGGGTCGGCACAACTATCGTACAATGGATGTATTTCGGCTCCCGGCTGATAATGCGCGTCATGCGCCGCGCCGGTTGATCCAGCACCATACCCGCTAGCGGATAGGTGTAATTCCACGTGGGGATCGTGATGTCCCCCTTGCGCTTAATGAGCGAGGCCCAGACACTAGTTACGTTAGCCGGTGTCCCTATCAGGCTAATGTAATAAATCTGCGGGCGATCCGATATTTTCTCATTCCACCCATAGTTCTTCCCCTCGCGCCAGGCCGCACCGGTCACCCAGCACTTTCCCTCTTTTGCGGATATTTCCACCAAATTAAAACCCATAACCACCTCCAAAAAACGTGATTTACTCTGGGTATTATTGTAACATAGTATAGCATAGGCTACAAACAATACACAGCGTAAAACTACAATATATGGAGATGAGTTTGCTTGCCGCAGGGGAGGTGCGGTAGAATGGGTGGACAAGGGCAACAAGAAAAGAGAGGAAACTTCGTGGACATACGCTTTAAAGTAACACCGGATGAATGGATCGAGGTCGAGGAATTGTTGACCATGTTCCATCCTGACAACAGCCAGGTCGCTAACGAGGAAGAGGATCTGGCGATTCAGGCGTCGATTCGTGATCAGGGCTTTGTGGCGGAGATGCTGGTTCTCAATCCGTGGAACCGCAAGTTGGTTTCGGGGCACCAGCGCACGCGTAACTGCCACGCGTTGGGATTCAGGGGCAAGTTGCCGGTCGTTTATCTCAACATGGAGAGCGAGGAAGAACACCGGCTGGCGATGCTGCGCTTCAACATGGCGAGGGGGCACCAAGACCCTGAGTTGCTGGTTGCCGAAATCAACTATCTTATTGAGAACAGCAAAACGCCGGAAGAGTTGGGCATCGCCTTAGCGCGTACGGAAGCGGAGATCCACGACCTGTTAGCCCTGGCTGCGCCGCCGCCCTCGCTGGCGGCTCTGGAGGAGGAGCACGGGCAACATAACACCAGCGACTTCTGGCCGGTCATCAAACTGCAAGTGCATCCTGAGACCTACGACCTCTATCAATCGCTGATGACCGACGCGCCGGGCAACGAGGAGAACGAGAAGTTTTTAGCGATCCTCCGCTGCGTTGACCTCTCCGCAGTCAACTGGGAGGAAGAGGATGGCGATGGGTGAGACTCTACCTGGCCGCAAACCGCGACGGGCAGACGCTGCAAATTGCGGCTGCCGCGCTGAGAGGAAACCCTAACGTGAAGCTCTACCTGGCCGATACAAACGCCACGCACCTCCATAACGGGTTCAAGGGCGCGCGTGCGCCTTTTCCTGTCCTGCTCTCCTACTTCTATTTTCGGGATCGCGACATGATCGCGGTGCTGGACAAAATTTTCGAGACCCATGTGGGGATCGACCTCTTTGCCGACAGCGGGGCTTTTTCTGCGCACTCGCTGGGCCAGCCGCTACGCGTCGAAGCCTACGCCGAATGGTTGAGCAAGTGGAAGCACTTGTTTACCGTTTACGCCAACCTGGATGTCAAAGGCGACGTCGACGCGGGCTTAAAAAATCAGCGCTATTTAGAGAGTCAGGGCTTGTCACCCCTGCCGGTTTTCCACGGCGGTGAGCCGCTCTCGGTGCTGGAAGACTTGATCCAAGAGTACCCCTACATTGCCTTGGGGGGCTTGGCCGGTGAGACGCGCAGCGGCAGCCGCGAAATGTGGGCCTTTGTCATCAAGTGCTTTAAGATGGCGAAGGGCCGCGCAGTCTTCCACGGCTTTGGCATGACGAACTGGAAGCTGATGAGTAGCCTGCCGTGGTATAGCTGCGATTCCTCATCCTGGGGACAGGGCTTTCGGTTTGGGGCGGTGCCGCTCTTTGTGCCGCTCTTGGGGAAGTTCGACAAGGTCAAGGTAGGCGACCACGCCAGCAGCAAGAAACACGCGCGCGTGATCCGCGCCTACGGCTTTGACCCACAGGATTTTCTAGACCGCACGCGCTATCACTCCCGGTTTGCCGCGGGCCTGTCGGCAGCCAGCTACTGCGCCGCCGCGCGCTATCTCACCAAACGCCACGGGGAAATCACGATTCCCAAAAGAGAGGCTAACCGATGACACCCCTTACCCATGTAATTGTCGGCGCTGTGTCTGCCCTTGCGCCGGATGCCGCCCTCTCCCTATTTTTCTGGCGCAACCAGTGGCTTCCTGAATCGCATCCATTGGTACGCCTGCACCGCTTTCTCCACAGTCCGACCGGCTTGTGGGTCGTGTGGTGCGTCGGCTATACCACCCACGTCGTGCTAGACTGGTTTAGCAAGCACAAGGAAAACCCGCATGAGAGATGACATACTCCTGTTCAGTGGCGGCCTCGATAGCTACATGCTCTGGCACCTACTAAAAAAACCCGCAACGGCCTATGTGATGATCGAAGCGCCCTACGAGTTAGCCGAACTCGCCGCGATTGATCGCCTGGAAAATCTGGATCGCGACCTCAATGTGCAGCGAATCTATGGGCCAGCCGTGGGCACCTACGAGGAACCGGACGGGCATATCCCCTACCGCAATCTGGTCTTTGCAACCACGGTCGCCGCGGCCTGCCTCCCCGGCACGATCTACCTGGGCGCGCTGGCGGGTGAAACGTCCCGCGATAAATCAGGGAAATTTCTTGCAAATACCTCCGCGCTGCTCACCTATACCGAGAAGCGACGGGTGCGCCTGACCGCGCCCTTCCGCCATCTCACCAAGACACAATTACTGCGGCGCTTCCTGGTTGACCACGAAGCGCTGATTCCCATTCTGCGCCAAACCCGCTCATGCTACCGGCCTACGCCGGGGGGCTTGGGGTGTGGCTGCTGTATGGCCTGTTTCCGGCGCTGGGTGGCTATGTACCATAATGGGATCGAGGAGTCTTACGTCAACCCCCCGTGGATCTGGGGGGAATTACAGTTTGTGACCGGCAACCTGCGTTACTTGTGGCAATCGCCCCTGACCGAGTGGTTTGGGATTGCGCGCAATAACTGGGAGGCCGCGTGGGCTATTAAGGCGAGCAAGGGAGAGGCACAAGCGTATGAGCAATCGTAATGTATCATTTCATGGCGTAGCGATGTCCTACCAGGACGGGCGCTTGGTCGGGGTCGGGCCGGGAGCCAAGCAGCCGATAGTGGACATGGCTTGGCAACTGCTAAACGAATGGGATCGGGTGCTGGTTGGCGGCGGTGGTCTGGGCTATACCGCCACGCGGATCGCGGCGATTGCCGCCTATACCCTGGTTTATGAGGCCAACCCGCTGTTAGCGGAGATCGTGCGGGCGGGGGTAACGGTCGAGGGCGGGGGTGAGTTCAAGGTGCGCGACGCAGCATTGGCGGAGCGGGACGGATTTACCACCTTAGCCATGTCAAGCGGTGCCGACTGGCAGCAAGCGCGGATCGCTGACCTCCCCGGCGTCAAGCCGCAGAAGGGCATAGCGCAAATGATGCAGGTAAGGTGTGATGACATCAACCGGATTATCAAGAAGCAAGAAATCAACGCTTTAGCGCTCGACGTGGAGGGTGCCGAACATGCTCTGATCCATGGCCTAAGCGACGCGGCGTGGGGCTGGCTCGACAAGATCCTGCTGGAGTTGCACACCATCAACCTAGCGGACGAGGGCGCTTCGGTGCGCCAGTGCTTGGCTGACCGGGGCTTTGTAGAGGTGAGATCGGACGTTTATTTTACGACGGCCTCCCTCACGGATCTGCGTCCGACCGCACAGATCCGTGGCCGCTATCTTGGCTACGTGCATCAACGCAGGCTGCTCCCGGCTAGCGCAATAGTTGAGTAACGGAGGGAATCCGCAGCTTCTTGGCACGCGGGTTCCCTTTCTTAAATTCCACAATGGCGTCTACATACGCCTGCGCCACTTGGCGCAACTTGTCCTGGGTGATCTGCCCGCGTAAAAACTGCACCCGCGCGATCTCTAAATCGGTTTTGGCGACCCATGCTTTTTCGTTCATCCTACCCTCCGATCTTGTTGCGTAGCGCGACCGTAATATCCATACCGTCCAGCGCGTTGCCCACACTGTCCCAGCCTACCGCGGGGGTACGTGCGAACAATTCGATCCGCCGCACGTCACCCAACAACATCTCCAGCCGTTGCCGCGCTTCGAGCGGCTTTTGGGAATGCGCACCGACCGGAGCCTCGATTAGCGATCTTACGCCCGCATTCACGCGCTTCGGCTTCCCCACGGTGGCAAACAAACAGCACTCCGCTCCCGCGCGCGTGTAGTTGCCCATGCCGAAGTGGTCTTTGCCATGCTTGGTTTTCTTGTGCCAGGTAAAGCCCTGCATCGTCTTGAACGAAAAGCCCCATGCCTTGACCACGTCCAGCGCTTCCTGTGGCATCGGTGGCACCCACCACATAGCCAGAAGGCATCCACGCGGATCAGCAAGCTCGGCAACGGGCATCTGCTTGATCTCATCAAGGGTCATCAACCCATATTTATACCCAGCCCCCCGCTGCCCCGCATGGCACTGATCGCGATACGTCCACGGCGGATCGCAGTAAATTAACTGATATTTCTCAAACACAACAGCACCCTCTTTTTGCTACAGCGGTGGATGACAATTCCCCGCTTCCCCACATAATGCTATACTGCATACATACGCGCAATCATTATAACATAGGTAATACTACAACACAAAGAATAGGGGTGAACATGACCATGTTTGAAGAGGGATCGCTGCTGGTAGCGAAGGCGGAAACCTACATCAGCAGTGAGATAGGGGGGGATCGGCTGTTGCCGGTCGCACCGGGGACGCTTGCATTGGTGCGCGCCGTGGAGGGGGGCTGGTATCGGATCTTCGGGGGCTGGGTCGCCAGCGAAGCGGATGGCGTTGCGTTGTGGGAAAGCGCGACTACCTATGAAGAGGCGATGCAGGTAGATCCGGCTTTTCTGGCTTGTATGGCCTATCCTTGTGCCTGGGAGATTCCGCGGCACATCTTCCCGCACATTGGTGGCGGCAGGCTGAGCGCCGCACAGCGCCATGTATCCCTCTATTTGATCTGGATACAGGCTGACGTGTCTAGGATCGACGTGCCGGTCTTACAGCGGTTGTACTTTTATGCGGTGCTGCGCTGGGGTCATACGATGGCCAACGTTTGGCTAAAAGACTCCTCCACGGTGCCAACCTACATCGCTACGCTATTGCACAATGCGCTGGGTGCGAACAAGGCACTGACCTACGTTGAGCAGATCGCCATCCTACTTAAGTGAGCTACAGGATAGGGAGATTGGCTTACTATTAGTTTTAGGAGAATGGCCGAAGAAATGGTAAAATAGGAGGTAGCAGCGCGTGCTGCTACCTCCTATTTTTGCACCGATGCACCCATCGACGCTACGCGTTTGAAAGGAAAGAGTCATGTCAAAAGTCAAGTTGTCGTTTGTGGCGCTCGTCGCGCTGCTGGGCCTTTTCTTGATGCCCGCCCCGGCGCAAGCGCAGGCCAACATTCAATACCGCTTCTATTTTTGGGTGGATTCCAACCACAACTATATTCAGGACACAAACGGGGTGGATCAGTGTCGCCAGAACCGCACCGTCGTGGTCACCGATCTAACGGCAAACCCAAACACCTCGTTTGAGGTCGAGTTCACCGGCGACATCGACGGCAACATTACGGCGCAGTGGCAGTGGAACGAGTGCAAGATCCTATCCACAGAGACGTTCTATCTGTACGCTAATCATAATTATCAAATCGAGTGGGTCGAAATGGAATATGACGACCTTACCTATTTTTCTGCCGGAACCAGCACCCTGCTGACCTACACGCAGGCATTTTACCTATGGTAAGGGGGCGCACCATGCGCAAAAATGCCGTGATCTATGGAGTAGCGGCGCTACTCCTTGTTCTCCTGTCGCTTCCCGTGTCTACCTATGCCAAGCCGCTGCTGTTCAATTGGCCCTGGACGCATGTGCGCCATTCGCTGTATACCGATGGCAACGGCAATAACATGTTCGATTTCAACGGGTCGGATTGGTGCGTACGGGCCAATAACGGCACGCTGGATTTCACGACGAGGATTTCACCAGACGGATCGCCGACGACCATCAGCATCGGCCTGGGCGACGATTTCCTAGTGGACACCTTTGGGGAATACTGGGACTGCTTGATGTACAGCCAGTCTTATGCGGTGGTCTTGTCTGGCGACCGCTACTGGATCATGAGCGGCTGCGGCGGGCCGACGAACGAAACGGTCTGGATCGGATACGATCCAGACCCTGGCAACGCACAAACGCCTAGTCACAAAGTGGTCTCCCTGGAACCGAACTGTTAGCGTAAACAAAAAGGACACTGTCAAAAGCAGTGTCCTTTTTGTTTACGCGCTACGCTGTTTTGCCTCTTCCATCAGTGCGTGAAACAGGCCAGGGATCAGCCGCTCTCTGGCGAGCGCTACAAAAGCCGCATGTAGCCTGTTTTTCGTTTTGATCGCTTCCCCTCTTTTTGATAACTCGCGTTGAATTGCTTGTAGCTGCCGACCGTGGATGCGCCGCGCCTTTTTCGCGGCGAGGAACCAGTCGGGATCGGCAGGGTTGCCTGTGGTGTGAAACGCGAGCTTTGCCTTATCTAGTTGCGTGGTAATAACATCTTGCTCGTTCGCCAGTTCGAGCAGCAGCGCGTGCAGCTCATCACGCGTCAGCGTTGTTAGGTCGATCTGTCGCCCTTTCCGAAAGATTGTGCCATCGCCCGCGGTGGGCTTAAAATGGGTCTCAGTCATCGTTTCTCTCCTTGTGTTTACCAGTCGGCTTCTGTCGGTGTAATCTTTACACCAGCGTCTAGTAGCAATAGGCGAAGTTTCTCAATACAGCCATCGCACAAGTCCTCTACCGCCCACCCTTCATCGTGTCCACCTTCGGAAAAATTTTGCCCTTTGGCAAAGGATAGGGTGAACGAGCGCGCATCAAACCGCGCCGGGGCTGGGATCTCCACCCCGCACCAGTCACAAAACTCGCCAACCAGAATTGTCCGCGTCGTGGATACTTGCTGCTCTTCGTACTTTTTCATGATCTTCCTTTCGGGAAACCCACTGCTTTAGCGGTGGGAGGGATAGAAAGCCAACGTACTCGTTGGGGTGCGGTTCCCATTTGATTTACTCCTGTAAATGTGGTATAATACACCCATAAAGTTTCGCTGAATCCCTGCCGCTTAAGCGTCTCGCGGTAGGGGTAAGTTGCGGAGGTGACGCCTCCACGTAACCCAACTCAACGGCGGCCAGGCATATCAGCGAATAACCTGGAATCAACCGCTAATGTCCCGGATATGCAGGAACCCCAAGGGCAACAGTTTTAATTCAAGGCACCCTTGCCCGCATAGCGCCAGGGACAAAAGCCCACGTGTTTTAACCGTGGGATTGGTTACCAAAACTCCCTACTATTGTCCCAAGATAGCACATACCATTGGTCAATATCGACCTGGTAGAAGCGGTAGGCACTTCCGCCAGCCGTGCGCGGATTCGCACGGGGCTGGCGGAAGTGCTGCCGGTAAATTGCCACAATCGCTGGGTCTACGTCTGCCGGTAGTATCTTCGTATCATCCATTACGATCAGGCAGTCGGGACACCCCAGCCCTGCGCGCTGCGCAATCCGATAGAGGTCTTCTACCCGCGTACTTTTTTGCAGCGCGACTTCACTAGCGACCTCTAGAGCGATAGACCCTTCGCACCCTGCGACGATCTTGGCAACCGTCTGTCCCTTGTGGGTCAGGCTGATCACGGCATTAGTCCCCATCAGTCTGCGCTTTCTCTTTGGCGACGCGCTGCCGGTCTCGTGCGATAGCCGCGTTGATCGACATCAGCATAGCAAGCTTAACAGGGTCGCCCGCAGCCTCCTCAACTAGCTTCGTCACATGCTCGGCCCCAAAATGCTCTTTAAGTAGGGCCATGTCCCCTGGGTCGTCAATCTGCGCCACAAAGACAGGCTCGACCTTTCCATCTGGGTACAACCGATTGAAGTGCCGCTGCTTTTCCCCGGCACAACACAGACAGCCTCGGTCGTTACAATAGCGGCATATCATGAGTTATCTCCTGTGTTCGTACGTGTTCATATCGACAATCGACCGTTACCGAAACCTGGACGATTCGCTCTGTACTGCGGATCGCCTTGTCTAACTGGTGGAAGGTGTGTAACTCGCCGTTTTCAAACCGCAAGACCGCCCGCCCGTCTACGCAGTGGGCGACGACCTCCGCCACCGCGGTATCAAACAGCAGCACCGTCGCCCCTACCGGAAATAGTTCACGATGGTTAGCGTGGGACCGTTCGCAGTCGATACAGAATTCTGGGTTTTGCATAGCGTCCCTCCGATTATCACGAATATTTTTTACTATAATACAAGATAGCATCGTCTAATACATCCTGGCGGCTGGCGCTTTCGCCCTCCCTGGCGTAGCTGGCTTGCAACCGGCTCAGCAACCGGTCTGTGCGTGCGGGTAACACGATCCGCACGGCGGCCCGTTCGACCTTCTTCTTGCGGGGCTGCGATGTTACTTTGGCCTCCGCGTACAACTCTACGGCGATTACAACTAGTTGGCTGATCGTGTATCCGGTCACACCACAGATTTCCTCGATCCTGCGGTGTGCAACGAGCGGTAGCAGAAACTGAGCGTCATGGCGAGTGCATTGTGTTTTCTTCATTGTGACCTATTTTGCCGCGCCCATCTCCGTGCGCGGCAAAATAACGTACAATATATGTACGTTATTTTTATCTCTACGCTAGCACGAGCTTTACAGTGGGTTTCCCTGGGGTGTAGAACGGGGTCAGCCCCTCACTGGCCTGCCCCAAGCCAGCCCACACGCTGCGCCAGTCGGTCACCGGCTTTGTGTTGAGGCTGATCACACCGCCGACCAGACTGGGGGGCAGGGGGCAGGCTTTTACAGCGGCTTGATAATCGTAACAGCCCCGCCCTGGACTGTAGTGTAGCTTCGCACCTGCCCATTCCACTTGGTCACCCGGCTGAGCGAAGCCCTCGGTCAGCCGTTGGGTGGCTTCCGCTAAAATCTCCGCTTCCAGTTTATCCGCCTTGGCGCGGATCGCTTTCCACTGTGCCATCTTCTGCTGCATACTCTCGGTCATTGCGCTGCTCCTTCTTTACCTAATACCTAATAAAAATAACGTTCGCCTATGCGTTGCGGATCTCGTAGTAACGCCCACGGGCAACGGCCTTCTGCCCGCTCGGATCAAACGCTGTACACTCCTTTTCTCCGGTCACCGTCTTGTGAACAACGTGGACAGCGCGGCTGTCTACCAGTTTGACCAGCGCCGTGTCTAGCAACTGCTCGGTGGTAGGCGTGATAAAAAACACCTTCACCACCTGCCCCTCTGTGAACTTTCCCCTGTTCCGCCCCTTCTGCTATACAAAAACACATAGTACCTTTTACAATATAACACAGGTTACATGGTAACACAAATTAGACTTGGTTTAATATCCGATATATGTACGCGCTTTTGTTTTTCGCATAATCTATGCTAGACTTAGGCCATAGTATAACGTTTGTTACACGAGAACGGGGAGTCAGTACTAGATAGCGAATAAGTGTCTGTCGTGCTTGATTGTGTGCAGAAAGGACACAGTATCGAAGAAAAATAGGGTCGCCGGAGTGGGTCGGACAGGCAAAATCCATGCCCCGTCACACGCAGAAGGCCAGTGCAGTTACCAACTCTAATGCCCATAAGTCGGAGTCTATAGCAATGGCTATCAGCAGGCGCAGGGCGGGGAAACCGGAGAAGCGTAACTGTTCTGTATGTCGGAAAAGCAATTATCTATTCGCTCGGAAATGGCTATATCGAGCGTAATCGCTCGTGGACAGCGTGTAAGACCCATCTTCTGGGCAGTGCTGGTTGAAGCGAGTACAATTGCGTACTTTTGAGTACGCGAAAGGTAGCAGGTGCCATTGTATACCATCAGTAAAGAGTTCTCTTTTGAGGCGGCGCATTATCTACAGGATATGCCCGACAACCACCCCTGCAAGCGATTGCACGGGCATTCGTACCGCGTGCGCGTCGAGTTGGCCGCGGCGCAGTTAAACGCGTACGGGTTCGTTGTTGACTATGGTGATCTAGCGCTCCTGCGCGGGTATCTAGACACCTACTTTGATCACCGCTGTCTGAACGATGTGCTGCAAGGCGCGCCCACGGCGGAGTACATCGCGAATCACCTGTATACCTGGGCCAAGTCGCACTGGCCGCAAGTGACCCGCGTGGGCGTAAGTGAGACCCAAAAGACTTGGGCCTGGTTTGGAGAGGGTGTCGATGATCTACCATATTAATGAGGCGTATGCCTCGATTCAAGGGGAAGGCACCCTGGCGGGGATTCCCATGATCATCCTACGCACGCAAGGATGTTCAGTTTCGTGTCCTTTCTGCGACACGCGCCAGACCTGGGCTTTGTCCGACGACGCGTTCACCGGCGATTGGGCCGATGCGCTGGCTCATCCGGCAAAGTGGACAGATCGCGAGGGTCACGCGATCGCCCGCTCTCTACGCGATCAATTCCCTGGGGAAATCAACTGGGTACTGCTAACGGGCGGGGAGCCAGCCGAGCAGCCCTTAGCCCCGCTCAGCCGCGCGCTGCACGACCGCGGGTACTCCATCGCCCTGGAAACCAGCGGCACCGCGTTAGGCCATGTGGGTGCGGAAATCGACTGGGTGTGCGTCAGCCCCAAAGTCAATATGCCGGGCGGCTTGGCAGTGCTACCGGCAGCCATCGCGACTGCCGATGAACTCAAATTCGTGATCGGCAGAGAGTCCGATCTAGCTATCATCGAGGATATACTGCAATGGCCGACCAAGCCGGACGTTACGATAGCGCTGCAACCCATGAGCCAGTCACCGCGCGCAACGGCGCTCTGCGTGGAGGTCTGCCTGGCGAGGGGCTGGCGCTTGAGCCTGCAACTTCACAAGTACATCGACCAGCCGTAGATACAGGGAGGCTAGAAGACCTCTGCCGGCAGATCCTCGTTGCCATTGGGGAAGACCCGACGCGGGCCGGACTGGTAGATACGCCTCGCCGCTGGGCAAACTGGTGGCAGGAGTTTATCAACCACGACCCCGGCAATACCGCTACTACCTTTGAGGCGGTTGAGGCGGATCAAATGATCGTTGTCAGCGGGATGCGTGTCACCTCCCTGTGCGAACACCATCTGCTTCCCTTCTGGTGCGATGTATCGATTGGCTATCTGCCCAGCCAAGAGAATCCACGGGTTCTGGGCCTCTCCAAATTCGCCCGCGTCGCGCACCAGTTCGCACACCGCTTACAGTTACAGGAACAACTTGTGCAGCAGGTGGCGGATGAGATCACCCGGCTGACCGGCAGCCCCGACGTGGCGGTTATCGCTTCGGGGCGACACCTGTGTATGGAGATGCGCGGTGTCAAGACGGCGGGCCTGATGACCAGCAGCGTCATGCGGGGTAGCTTCCGCTCTTCCGCGGCCGCACGCCAAGAGTTTTTGAGCATGGCAAAACGTAATGAATCTTCGTGAGATTAAGGGAGAGGAACACAAATGGACACACAAGCCACGACGGACGCAACGTTCGCTACCGCAGGCGTCGCGGTTGACGCACCAGGGGTCGATCAGATGCGCACCACGCGCCCCCAAAAAACAGAAAAGCACCCCAAGCCCTATGCGCACCGCTACAACATCACGCAGGCCATGCAGTACAATAACGATGCCGCTGGCTACCACCTACTCAACTGGATCAATAGTACGATCTACAACGCCTGGAAGGAGACCGCTCTGCCGTTTGCGGAACCGCCTCCCTTTGCCTTCTGGCACAACGCTGTTCTCACGATTCCCACTCCCCTCGGCCCGCTCGCGCTTGAGCCGGGGGACTGGGTAACCTATATCGACGGCGAGTGGGGCAAGTGCAGCGCTGCCGACTTTCCCACCCTCTTTTTTGCTGTTGTTCTACCGGAGGAAAAACCATGACCCAGACAAACCCTATCGACGTACTAGGCGATGCGCTCGGTATGTTGGGCCAAGCGCTCGACATGGAAAGTTACGAATATTTATCGGATTATCGACCCTATTACCTGGATGCCATCAGCCACGCACTGGCGCAAGGCGTGACGCCCGCGCAGATCGGCCAGTATGTAGCCGATAACACCACCAACGGGCGCTCTATCGCCATGACCTGCGAAAAAGCCGCGCGGCACATCCAACGCTGCGGCGAGGGGGCCGGGTGAAACTGCGAGGCTATACCGAGGGGAAAGGCGTGATTGTCGAACTCACCCCCCAAGAATGGGTGATCGCGCAACGCACCATCGGGGAAAAAACGACCACAGCTCCCGTTGCGCCACCAGCCCCCGCTGCGCCGCCAGCCGCGCCATTCTATCGAACGTCGATGGCGCCGGAACTGCAACGGCGCTATCGCGAACTCTTCAAAAGTCTCGATATCTCCCCCCTCTTGCGCGATACGATGATCGGCCATGTCGTCGCCCCCCGCTATCGCGATGAGAAAATCGCCAGAGTAAGCCTCTCCCCGTTCTGGGGGGCGGGGCGCTACCTTTCGCCAACCCGCTGGCTCCACGACCTACTCGACGGCGATTTCGATTTTCCGCTTCTCTATTATCGCGACATAGCCGTTACCGATGTCGCCGCTCTGAAGAAGGCCGCCATCGAGTGGAAAGGACAGGACGAGTCCGCCTGGCACGCGCTCACGATGGCACAAGCCAGTGTTTTCTCTGATCTTATCGAAACCCTCCCCTTGTCCACGCGCGTAGAAAACACGTTGCACCGCGCTCTCACCTCGTGGGGGGATCGGAAAACAGAACTGGCTTTCGGTTCCAGCGTACGCTCACCGATTCCCCCCCTCGAATGGGTACGCGAAGTGCTGGAAGACGAGCGTACACAGGCGTTGCTCGCCGTTTCGAACTTTGGCCAGCATTCCCTGCACCAGCTACGAGAGGCGCTGCAAGCGGCCTTGGGCGAGCATGTCATCACCAAAACAGATCCGCTCTTCACATTTTCGCAGACACAAGCAGAAATTTTTGCCCAGTTCCTGCTTGGCCTGGATCTGGAGAAGGACACAAAATCCCATTTCCTGCACCTGCTCGGCGCGACGAAGTACGGTGAATTGCGCCAGTATTGGAAGTACGACGATATCGTAAAAACTGTCTACAGCTCGCCCACGGCTACCGCTTTCTCCCCGCTTGACTGGGCGAAGGAGGTCGTTGCCGGTAAGCGCGACAAGGCGCTACTGGCGAGCCGCGGGGTAGGCGTCACTCGCCTGAGATATCTAAAAGAGGCATTACGAAAATTCGCATGAGCCACTTAACTGACAAGCCCAAACCCGACAGCGTGGAGAAAAACACGCTGATTGCCGAAAACCGCGTCGGCGTGTTTCGGGTGCGCACCGATGTGCTGCGCACGCTACCGGACGATCTCTTTGCTGCGCATCTTTTCCCATTTCCTGATCATCCGCGCCGAGGCGCTCTTCTATAGCGCTTCGATCCGGTACTGCGCGTACTCACCCCTCTTTGCGCCGGTCGAAGCGCAAGACGAGCCGCCCATCTACGAGCTTATCGTCAACGGCATCGATGAAGACATGACCATAGAGGTTAGAACCACAGGAGTATAGCTTGAGCCAAGTCATCGGCAATCCCTGGGATCGCCAAGTATGGGACACCGACGTGTCCTACTACAATTTTCAAACCTATTACCTGGCCCTCCCCGCCAACGAACGCAACCTACAGATGGCCTATCGCAATTACAGGGCGAGCAAAGGGCTACAGCAGGGCAGCAAAAAAGGGCGGAAATTCCGCGCGCCGGGAAACTGGCGTAACTGGGCGGAGGGCAAAGATCCGTACAGCCGCAGGCTCCCTGGCTCTGCCTTTGCCGACGCGCTGACCTGGGCCGAACGCGCCCGCGCCTACGACACGCACCTCGCTACCCAAGCGCAAAAGGCAGCGCAGGAACTATGGACGCAGCGTCAGTTAGACCTGCGCGCCAAAGAGTGGGAGGCATCTATCGACCTTTTTGAGCGGGGCAAACAGATGCGCCGCGCCCCCATCTTCCGCCAGACCACCACAGACACGCTACAGCAAGATGGAAAAACGATCAACCGCACCGTCATCATTGAGCCAGCCGATTGGCGCGAAGCCGATGTTAGCCGCACCGTGGAAGAGGCCAGCCGCTTAGGGCGCAAGGCCGCGGAGATGGATCAAGAGAAATACAGCGTCGGGGATTGGCGGCAAGAGTTGGCACAGGCCGGTGTCGATCCAGATATGTTTTATGACCTGCTCGTCTCCACCCTCGCTGCAAAGCAAGCCGGTGTCAGCCTAGAGGAAGTGCGCAACCTTGTTCGATCTCTCATCTCCCAGTCTACCGCCGCTTAGCACAAGGTCTATCGATCAACTGATAAAGCAGGCGACCGCGGAGGCTGGGGCGATCCTTACCCAAGCCAGCGCGCGGATCATGACCGAGTATCAAGATGATCCGTGCGGCTTCGTGCGCAACGAGCTTGGGGACACCCTAACGCCGGATCTAGAGCGGATCATGGAGTCGGTGCGCGATTACCCCGAAACCATCGCCCGATCCGGCAACGCAACCGGTAAAACGTTTATTGCGGCCCGCATTGCGGCCTGGTTCTACAAGTGTCACCCCGGCGCAAAAATATTCACCGCGGCTGCGCCGCCCCTCTCCAACCTCACAAATCTCCTGTGGGGGGAAATCGGCTCGATGATCGCACACCACCCGCGCCTCTTTGCGGGGGACAGAATCACCTATCTGCGCGTGGAACGCAGCGACGACGAGTATTGGGTCGGCGTTACCATTCCCTCTGCTGGCAGCAGCGAATCCAAAGAAGCGCGCTTTTCCGGCAAGCACGCACCCTACTTACTCTTCATCGTGGATGAGGGCGACGCGGTGCCGCTAGAGGTGTACAACGGCATCGAGTCGTGTATGTCGGGCGGCCATGCGCGGCTGCTCGTCATGTTCAACCCACGCTCAACCCTGGGGCCGGTCTATCGCAAAGAGGTGAACCAGGAGGCCAACGTGGTCACCCTCTCCGCGCTGGATCACCCCAACGTCATCACCGGCATTGAACACATCAAGGGCGCGGTCACCCGCGACAAGACGGTGCAGCGCATCAATAACTGGTCGCGCCAACTCACGCCCGGTGAGCAGGAAGACAAGCACTGTTTTACCGTGCCTGATTACCTGGTCGGCACGACCGCCCCCCGCAAGACCGGCGACTTCTTTCCACCCCTGCCAGCCGGGGTGCGCAAGATCACGGACGGTCGCCTCTCCTATATGGTGCTGGCACGCTACCCAGCACAGGCCAGCAACCAGCTCATCAGCGAGGAATGGGTCAGCGCCGCACGGTCGCGCTGGGATCTGTACGTAGCCACGTATGGCGAGAAAGCGCCCAAAGGCGTACCCGCGCTGGCCGGTCTGGATGTGGCCGAACTGGGCGACGACAGCAGCGCGTTCTGTATGCGGTATGGCGGCTATGTCGCCCCTTACCTGGTCTGGGGTGGGGTCGATGTGACCGTGAGTGGGAAACGGGCCGCGCAGTATTATCTGAGCCATAATATCCGCTACGTATTCATCGATGCCAACGGCGTCGGCGCAGGCACCGCCCCGACCCTACGCAGCGAGCTAAAGCGGCTCAAGGTCAAAAACTATGGATCGGTCGCCGTGCCGGTCAAGACCGCCGAAAGCCCCACGGTCAAGCCCGACGACGGGGAGTTCAAGATCCTACGCGACCAACTCTGGTGGGCGGTGCGCGAGTGGCTCAAAAACGACCCCGGCGCGATGCTCCCTCCCGACGATGAACTACTGGAAGAACTCCTGATTCCCACCTATGAACAGGTCGGGCGCTTCATCCGCGTCATGGAGAAAAAAGACATGCGCAAACTGCTAGGCCGCAGCCCCGACCGCGCCGACGCCCTCTGCCTTACCTTCGCCCCGCGTCCCCCCGCCTCGCTCGTTGCTTTTGTCTAATTGGGGGATTCACGCCCGTCAACTCTTATGCTATACTACGTACAATAACTGTACGTGAAACGCAAAGAGGAGTAGACGATGGGGATTATCAAGAACTTTCTTTCCTTTTTTAATCGGGGAGCCGCGCCGGACTCTGCTACCAAGAATAACCTGAGAGCGCCGAATCCGGCCTACGCCATCCTGCGCTCGGTGGCGCGCAGTGGGGGAAGTATCGGCAGCGGCGACTTAGAACACTACATGCGGCTGGCGATTACAAACCCGCATGTCTTTAGCGCGGTGCTGAGCATTGCGGATCGGGTGGCGAGCCTTGACAACTTCGCGGTGAAGGCGCGGCAAGGGCGCGGCGAGTGGACGGATCTGACCAGCCACCCGCTGCTCGATCTGCTGCGCGACCCGAACGATATGATGACCGGCTCTTTCCTGCTGGGCGACGTGCCCTGGACAGAACCGTTACAGGGGAACGCCTATTGGTTCGTGGTGAGCGAATATCCTGGGGCCGGTCAGCCTAGCGAATTGTGGCCCTTGCCCGTCTTCCGCATTCGCCCGCGGCCCGACAAACTACGCATCAGCGCGGTAACCGGCAAGCTCGTAATCGACTACGAGTACATGTTTGACAACTCGATCATTCTCCCTGGCGAGAATGTGATCCATTTTCGTACCAACAACCCCTACAGCCAGTGGGAAGGGTTGAGCAAGCTCACCGCTCTGCAACTTAACCTAGACAGTTCCTACGCCGAAGCGCACTGGCTGGGTACGCACTTCGGGGAAGACAACGCCATTCCCGCCGCGGTGATCAGCCTACCGCCCGAACTGGATGAAGACCAGTTCAAGCTCATCGAGGGCGATATCCGCGAGCAGTTTGGCGGGCGCAGCCGCACCGCCATTACCCGCGCGGGCACAATGGATGTCAAGGTCATCCAGCATAGCATTGCCGAAATGCAAGTACTGGATCATCTCAGCTACTCTGCCGAAGAGGTGCGCCGGGTCTTTAAAATCCCAGAGGGGCTGAACGAAGCATCCTCCGGTCAAAGCCGCCTGGCCGCCGAGCAAGCCCTGGCCCGCGATGCCATCCAGCCCATGTGCAACCACATAGCCGACACCCTCACCCACAAACTTGCGCCCTTCTACAACTTGGGCAACCGCGAAATCAAACTTGTTGCCGAGGATCTTGTCCCTGCGGATCGGGCGATGGATGTGAGCGAGTATGGCAGCTACAGCCCAGCCCGCACCCTCAATGAGAATCGCGAGGAGCTTGGCCTCAAGCCCATTAAGCTCAGTGGCAAGCTAAAAGCCCTCCAACCGCTACTTGATGAAGTGCCCTTGCATTATGCCGATATGCTGGCACCGATGTTAGGCGCAGGCTCAGCCGGTGGCTTACCAGGGCTAACGCAGGGCGCATCTGGCGCTGCGGGTGGTATGGTAGGAGGTGGGAATCAACCTGGGGCTTCTGGTGGCTTTAGCACGGAAGAGCAGCAGATGATCAGCGCGATGAGTGGCGCACCCGCCAAGCCGCCGCGCCTGACCGCGGCCCCGCTCAAGGCGACGGAGCAGGAGGCGATCTTGCTCGCCGCGCTCAACGTGCTAAAGCGGGAGGCGGCGCAATGAGCCTGTTTCTGGTTGATCACGCGGCACCGGTTCCCCGCGTCATCGCGGCGCTGCGCGGTGCGCTAAAAGGGGGTGAAGGCAGCGGGTTCCATGGACATGCGGGGAGACCTGGCAAACGGGGTGGCAGTGCGTCTGTCGCTCTTTTTCATGGCACAACGACGGCTTATCGCGCGGCTATCAAAGAGCAGGGTCTCATTGCCGCCAAGGGCAAGGGGGCTGACGCGTGGGCGCGCAAACGTGGGTGGACGGTGCAGCGGGTGCAGGTTGCAGGCCAAGCGGTGTCGGTCTTCGTTACCGCCGATCTGGCGATGGCGAAGCAGTATGCCGACTATGCCGTCGAGATGGGGGGAGGAGAACCGGTCGTTCTCAAGATCACGCTCCCCGCCGACGCAGCGGATCGCCTGCTTGCCGATGAGAACCAGGCTGGGGGGCTACGGTTTGAGGGAACGATTCCTCCCGACTGGATCACGTTTGACGACGACGCGGCCAAGTCATCTACCGTTTATGCGGTGGCGTTGGTGAGTGATATCGATACCAGCAAAGGCGGCGAGGGGTCAGGGTTCCATGGACACGCCGGTCGCCCAGGTAAGCGCGGTGGCTCTGCGCCTAGCAGCATGGATCTAGGCGACGTGTCCGACCGGCTGGACGTGACCAGAGACACCCTGCTCTACGGCACGCGCTCCGTCATGGTGGATGGCGTTCGGGTATATATCGGCGTGGGTGTCTCCTACCCCAGCCGAGAGCGCGATGGCAGCGGCATGGTGGATACCGATGGCAAGATCATCGCTGGCCCCAAAGACTGGCTCATGCAGGATGCGATGGCGGTGCCGGAAGTGGTCAAAGCGGTAGAAGATTCCTACGCGGCGTTAGCTGACCAGCGCGGCGGCGACTTTGCTAAGGCGGAGCCAACCGATTATCAAGATCGCATCGCAGCGCTCCTCCACGGCTACAAGTCGCCCCTGACCTACGCTCGCAACCTGGACACCCTAAACGCCATGACCCGCGCTTACCTGGCGAACGATACCGCCGAGATTGTGCGCAGCGAGGATCGGGTTGCTAAACTTGAGCGGGATCACAAACGACTTCTTGCCTACTTGGACGAAGACCCATCCGCTACTTACCTACAATCGATCCTAGACAAAGCCCCTGCCGAACTGTTTAAGGCCAAAGTCACCGCCCTAGCCTTTGCGGATCGGGCGATGGAACTAGGCGACCAAGAGGCAGTCAACCAGTTTGCCAGCGAAGTGCAGCGCACGCAAGCCGACCTGCGCGAGCGATACGGCGACACCGTCACCCTCTACCGCGGTGTCAACGGGGACTACGCCAAGGCGATTAAGAAGGGCACCAAGAAGGCGGGCAGCGAGATAGGCGTAGCGATCTATCCGGCCAGTTCGTGGACGAGCGACGCGTCCATTGCCCGCGAGTTTGCCACCAAAAGCGGTGTCGTTATCAAACAGTCCGTGCCGGTAGATCGCATCCTCTTTAGCTACCACACCTCCCCCTATATCCGCCTGAGCGATTGGCCCTTTGGGGGCAAGCAGGAGTACGAGTTTATCATTGCCTCCCCATCCGATACGCTCACCCTCACGAAGGAGGATCTACTGTGATGATCTTACCCAACCTGGACGAAGTGCAACCCTGGTTCAAGGTCGATGCGGCCCTCGCCTCCTTGCAGCCGCAGGGGAACATCACCATCACCCACGGGTTCCCTGCCGCACCCGATCAAGATGAGGCAACGCCGCGCCTTGTGACCCGCCCCACGCTTACCCATAAAAGTCACGAAAGTTTGTTATTTTTTATTACCAGTGGCGATATTACGGCGAAGGCATTGTCACGCTGGCTGCGCGCGGTAAAAGGCGGGGAGGGGTCGGGGCACTTCGGTCACGCCGGAAGACCGGGCCAACGGGGAGGCAGCGCCGCGGAGGGTACGCCTACCGCACCCAAGCGGCTGGAGGGGAAGGTCTGGAACGGGGAGCCGGAAGCGGCTACGCCCAGCCTTAGCAAGTTGCAGACCGGGGCGATTGGGGAAAAGCTCGTGATCGACCTACTGACCGAGGCGGTCGGCGTGCCCTTTGGCACCGTCAATCTGGGTGTCAATAACGCACCCTTCGATGTGGCGGGCAACGGGTTTGCGGTGGAGGTGAAAACCGGCATGGCAACCAACGGCAAAAGCGCCATGCACTGGCGCGCGACCATCGGCCAACCGGGGAAGGCCGAGCAAGAGCTACTCAAGCAGATGGGCGCCGAAGAGAAGCGCGCCCATAACCAGTGGAAAGAGCAGGAGATTCTCAAACGCAAACACGCGCTGCTCGACCGGATGACCGCGGAGGCCGGTAAGGAAATCAAGCCGCTGACTATCGGGGTGATCCTTTCTGCAGACGGCAAACGCGCCGATGTCTACAGGTTCGAGGGATTTCACTTGCGCTTACCGTGGAACAAGTATGCGACCGAGGAGTATTACCTGGGTAGTTATGAGACGGGAGCTTAGCATGGCAACGATTGCTGCACAGGCACAGGCTGCCGCGATCACGCAAATCGAGGCGGATTTTCACCGCGTCTTTACCCGCTGGAAACGCATGGCTCCGTGGCGCGACGCGGTCAAGGGCGGGGAGGGGTCGGGGCACTTCGGCCATGCCGGTCGGCCCGGCGAACGTGGAGGGAGCGCTCCCAGTGGCGTAGCGACTGTCGATGTCGAGACCACGGCTGCCATGCAACAGGCAAAGGAGTGGCTCGAACGGGGCAGTACGCGTGGCTTTTTGGCGGGACGGGGGGTGCTGGATCAGCATTACCTGGATCTAGGCTTTAGCGCAGAGACCGTCAGCCAGCTTCGCCACTTGCAAAACGCCTACACGGCGGGCGGGGAGAATCAGCGCGTTGCCGTCGATACCATCTTGTCGGCATTGGCGGATGAAGGCGAGTTAGGGGCCGCGCTACGTGCCCAGATTGACACCGAGACAACGCTGGCAAAGCGGCTCCGTGCGCACCTTCCCGCGCTTTGGGAAAAGCGGAGCGAGATCGAGGCTGACGCCTGGGACTGGAACGTACAAACGCAGCCACGCGGTGACGAGGTCTATGTAGACGGGGGTGTCTATCCACGCGACGGGAAGGCGCAATACCTGGCCGAAAAGGAAGCTGCGTTCTACCGAGAGAGAGAGAGCCTCTATCGAAAAGGGGAGGTCGGGCGACAGATCGAGTCGTGGACGACTAATAGCCGTGGCGCGTGGATGGGAAACGCGGGCAATATCGGCTGGGATACGCAGATCGCCTGGGACAAGGCGCTGGCCGATTACTATGTGCTGGCCGGTATGGGTATCGACTATGGCGCGCCGGGAGAGGGAGAGATCACCCTGATCCGCAAAGACGCCGTACCGCGCAGGCCCACTACCAAAGGCGGCCCCGGTTCTGGGTTTCATGGGCATTCCGGTCGCCCTGGCAAGCGGGGTGGTAGCGACAACGACGGCAGCACCGGCTCACCCACGGGCGGCACACCCGCTGCCCAGCGCAAGCCCAGCGCCACCCTATCCGACCGGCCCGTCACCCGCACGCAGGCCATTGCGGTAGCGATTCAAAAACTAGATGGCGGGAAGCCAACCGGCAACCTGCTGGCCTCTGACGCGGGGAAACACTTTTTTGCCCTGGGCTTTAAGGGGCCAGTGATCAAGCAATTATACGATCTGAGCCAGATGTACAAAGCCGGGGGCGCACCGCGCCAAAAGGCCATCGGCGCGATTATGACCGCGCTTGCCAGCGATACCGAGCTAGGGGATGCCCTCCGCGCCCAGATCGATACCGAGGATGAGCTTGCCAAAGAGAAGGCAAAGAAGGCGGGGGTACGCCCTGCCAAGATTGGGAATCTACCTACCGCGGGGAAACAGGGCGGCAGGGGCAGCGGCGCAAGCGAGGAAGAGAAACGTTTAGCCGCCGACCGCGCCCGCGCCCAGCGTGACCACGATCAAGAGCTTGCCGACCAGATCGCCGCCGAAAAGCGCAAGAAGGGCAAGGAATCCGCCCGCTGGCGGAAGGTGGGCGAGACTGTATACCTGGGGACAAGGCCGATAGTCGATGCCACGGATCACGGCGACACGGTCAGCAGCGGGGAGGCGGTGATCTCCTGGACGGAAGTCGTCGCCGGTTACCATGTGCTGGCAGGGCTGGCGGTCTCCTATGGCGATCCCAACGGAGCGATTACCCTCCTGCGCCGTGACGCTCTCCCCAAGCGCGGCAGCGCCACGAAAGGTGGGCCGGGGTCTGGGTTCCACGGACATGCCGGTAGACCTGGGGAACGGGGTGGCAGTCGGAAAGAGGGCAACACGCAGATGAGCCGCTCAAAAGCAGAAGCGTTTGCCGAGGGGAGCAAAGCTCCTGGAGCCTATTACCATGCGACCAGTGCGCAAGCCGCCGCCGCGATCCGTGATGAGGGATTCCGCTTGGATGTAAGGCACAGCGGTAATTTTTTCGGGGAGGGGGTCTACTTCACCAACAAAAAAGGCGTGAAGTTTTTTGGGGATACTGATGTCGAGGTCAGGGTCAACGTGAAGAATCCGTATATCCACCTCCCTGAACCCGACGAGCCGACCCAGCCGCTTTTGACCAAACTAAGCACCAGCCCCTTTGCTGATGAGATTGCCGAGAAGATGGCGGCAGACAACACCTTGTCTAAGGCCAAAGCGCTCACCCTGGTTCTACAGGAGAAGGGCTACGACTCTGTAATCACCCGAGAAGACGAAGATGTCTTGGTGGTCTTCGATCCGGCTGATATCGCGATTGTCGAGGCTGACGCCCCATCCTTGAAAAAGTCTGTCAGTGCGGAAAAGGGCGGGCCGGGGTCTGGCTTTCATGGGCATGCCGGTAGACCTGGCGAGCGCGGCGGCAGCGCTCCGCGTAGCAGCGCACCGACATTGGGTGAAATCGAAGCGCAGGGCGCTTCCCACAGTGATGCGATCGACGCGATGAATTACGACGCTGATCCGGTTGTACGGGCCTGGCTGGGTGGCGATGTCGGGCTACCGGATGAATCGCAATACTCGACGTTGCGGATGGGTGACCGCACTATCCACTTCAAGGACAAGATCGTTACCGAACTGAGCGCTGACATTGGGATACGCTACGCCGACGCCAACGCGTTTATCAAGTCGTGGGCCGATTCGTCAAACCAGGGGTATGGTGCGCAATTAATCCAACGCACGGCAGCGGAGGTCTTTGACACCCCCTATAGTGACTGGCAGCAGTCGCTGTGGGAGCAAGAGAACCGGCTGTGGGAACGTGATTTTAACGACAAACTGGACTATCTCAATCTCTTTGATGAAATCGACGCGGACAGCGCACGGCACCTAAAAACGCAAGCCCTGGACGGGCTACCATTCCCGCACCTGGCAAGAGAGCGGTTTGAAGAATTGTTCCCTACTGGGCTGGCCCTACCGCTTAAGCGCCGGTCGGTCGATGAGGTCGTGGCCGAACGCAACCGGATTGAGGCGGGGGTTCGCCAAGTACGCGATGAGCAGGCCGACGTGGTCAAGCGGGCACTGCGCTCCATCTATGACCGCACGCAGCGCGATCTGCAAGAGCAGGGGATCGAGGATGTTATCCTCTACCGGGGCTTTGGCGGGGAGCAGGCCGCCGTGGACTTAGGCGACGAGATCGCCGTGACCTTCAACGCCTTATCGAGTTGGAGCGCGGATCATGCCGTGGCCGATAGCTTCGCCAAGACAGGGCGGGCCGGTCAAACCTTTGCCATCAAAGTGAGCGCCGACCGCGTGTTCTCTACCCCGCGCACCGGCTTTGGCTGTTTGAACGAATGGGAGTTTGTTGTGTTAGGTCATACCGCGGATCGCGCTTCGGTCATCACGGTTTACGAGGATGGCAAGAAGCGCAGTAGCGTAAAGAGCAAGGAGTTTGCCATGAAGATTATCAATCTAGACGATAGCGATGTAAATGCCGACTGGATCAAGTTGGTGAATCCAGAGGCGACCGCACGCGACCGTGCCCTCCACGCAAAGCTGGCCGGTGAAGCCGACACCAGCGAAGCCGACTGGCCGGAACCGAAAACCGACAGCGCAGAAGATTGGCCGGACGTGGAAGCTGATGGCGCAGAAGACTGGCCGGAACCGGAAACCGACACGGAGGATGACGCCGACGACGAGGCGTGACAGGAGGGGCACCATGCTGTTTTTGGCGAGCAAAGAGACAACCGCCCCCGGACTGATGGCATCGCTTAAGGGCGGGCCGGGCAGTGGGTTCCACGGGCACGCGGGACGACCGGGGAAGCGCGGCGGTAGTGCCGCAGGCAGGGGCGCGCCCCGCAAGAAGTTTCCCAAGCTCAAACCACCCCCAAAAGACGGGAAATGGATCAGCGCGCACAAGAAGCTAGAACGCGATACCCACGCGGGCGACCCGCGTAGCTGGCAAGATGATCCGGTCTTGGCTGACATGATCGCCTACGGCGACGAGTTCACTACCCTGCGGGCACAAGGGAACAAGGTGACCAGCGGCTTCTTTCTAGAAAAGCAATCCCAAGTACAAAAGCACCGCGTGGTGACCGATCTTGCTGCCCGTTCCGGTCTCACCTACGACGAGGCCAACGACTTTGTCGCACAGTGGGCCGACTCCAGCAATGACAATGATCTGCGTAGCCTATCGATCCAGGAAATCGCCTCAGAAGTAATGGGTGTGCCGCTAAGTGAATGGCAGGAAGGGCGAATGGAGAGAACGCGCGACTACCGGCACACCGTCATCGAACGACTGATCCTGGACACCGACGAGTCGCCCGACACCCCGCTCAATCGCAAGGCGGCGATTGTTCTTAGGCAGATTGCCGACGATGGCACGATCCGCACCATGTTTGAGCGGGAAGAGCTACAAAGGATGACAGAGCGCGTACTTAGTGGCGAAGTTACGCTACAGAGCCTAAACGACGTGCGCGGCCTGTTTGTGGAGACGGAGGCGGCGGCGCGCGTCAAGATCGAGCGCGCCGTGACCGCCATGTACGAACAGACCCAAGCGCGGTTGGCCGATCTGGGTGTAACCGAAATGCGGCTCTATCGGGGAAGCGTGCAGGAAGGTGATTTTTCTGCGGGCAAGGTGACCACCATCAAAACAAACCCGCTGGCGAGTTGGACGATGGACTATGCGGTCGCCCGTGACTTTGCCGAGGGGGGTATCTATGGGCAAGGCGTGATTGTCGAGGCTATAGTGCCCGCCGAGCGGATCTACGCGCTACCCTCTACCGGCGTCGGCTGTTTGCAAGAGTATGAGGCTGTTGTGATTGGTGGAACAGATCGAGTGCGAGTGCGTTGGGCATAAATTGAAGGAGCCATTAATGCTGTTTTTTCTTGAAGGAAATCAGGAGTTTGCCGAGGCGCTGGCCCTCAACTTACTGCGCGCTGAGAAGGCGACCGACCCCGCCGATCATGGGGACGGCGTGATGATCGCGTTTCAGCTAGAGCCAGACGCGCTACCCAAGCTAGAGGTTGTCTGGCCCAAAGAGAGTAGTATCCTACCACCCGTTGAACACCATGTGACGCTGTGTTTTTTGGGCAGCGCGTCCGCGCTAGAGAAAAGCGGGTTGACCGCGGATCACCTCCTGATCAACCTGCGGGCGTTTGCGGAAAACCACCTGCCGGTCAGTGGGTACGTCAACGGCTGGGGCCGGTTCAACGGGGACGACGCTGATGCCGTCTATCTCAACTTCGACGCGGCCGCGCTACCGGCCTTCCGCCAAGACCTGGTGGAGAATCTGGCATTGGTGGCACCCCCCGCCAGCAGCCACGGGTTCACACCCCACATTACCCTGGCCTACGTGCCCAAAGGCAGCACCGTGGACATGGTTGAGCTACCCGCCAAGGTAAAACTAGAATTTGATGAACTCTACGTGGCCTGGGGCGACGAGCAGTACTATCTTCCCCTAGCCGGTAAGGTCGGCGCAGCAAAGGGCGGCCCCGGTTCTGGGTTCCATGGACATGCCGGTAGGCCGGGGGAACGCGGCGGCAGCGCCCCTGCGGGACGACCTGCGCCCGCGGACGGGGCAAAGGTGAGCATAGAAGGCAAATTGAAAATAGATACAGATGCCAGTGATCCAGAGAGTTGGCGAAGCAATCCTATCTTGGTAGATATCGTAGAGTATAGCGATGCAAAGATTGACCCCGCCGATTACTATGGGTTCATCATCGAAACCGCGGAAAAGCAGAAGCACCGCGCGGTGACCGACCTGGCGAAGCGGTCGGGTAGCACCTACGACGATGCCAACATTTTTATCGCACAGTGGGCCGAAACGAGCAACGGCGACGATCTGCGCAGCCTGTCGATCCAGGAGGCCGCCGCCGAGGTGATGAAGGTTCCTCTGAGCGACTGGCAAAAGGCCAACATCGACAAGGTGCGATCCTTTAGGGAGAAGACAATCGCTAGCCGGATCGCTAGTGCCAAGCAGGATAAGACAGCACCGTTAGCAGAACGGGCCGCTACGCTGCTAGAGGATTTTGCAAGCGATGAGACGATGCTCAACATGTACGAGAAGGACAGAGTCATACAGATGGCAGAGCGGCTGCGCAGCGGAAACGTGAAAATCGGAAAAGTAGAAGACGTGCGCAACCTACTTCTTTTCGCGGAAACCGCCTCTCAGTCATATACGAAAAACATGGTGAAGGCCATGTACGAAAATACCCAAGAGCGTTTGCGGGATCTGGGGGTGAAAGAATTACGCCTCTACCGTGGCGTCAATCTAAACATAGCCGGCGACGATGGCGAGGTGATTACCAGCCGGTCAAACCCGCTGTCAAGCTGGACAATGGATTACGAGGTCGCACGCAGCTTTGCCGAAGATGGCATGTATGACGCTACTATTCTAGAGGCAATTTTCCCCGCCGAGCGAATCTACGCCCTGCCCTCTACCGGCGTTGGTTGCCTGGAAGAGTATGAGGCCGTGGTTACGGGGGGCACAGACAGCGTGCGCATCCGCCGCCCCGAGGAAGAGGAATAAGTTGCCTAGCGAGTAGAAACCGAGACAGGGCGCAATGGGTAGTATTATAACGAAAGTTCTTATCATTATCTTATGTCTCTTCTCTCCGCTACCGATCCGCGTCGAGGAGCCTTATCGGCCACCCGTTACCGCCGCGGGGGGACAGGCCACGATTCCCACGCCGTGTAACGTACAATATATGTACGTGATTCACTGGGCTTGGCGCTTTGCGGAAGGGGAGGTACAGGATGAGGCAGCGGTCATTGATCGGCTCAGTGTGGTCAGTGCGCAGGTGAATCACTTGTTCTACCAAGCCGGGGAACCGGGGCGCTACCAGTTACCGGCCTGGACAGTGGGGCCAGACTGCCAGATCGCGGTGCGCTTTCTTGCGCCTGGGGAGCCGGTCGGCGTAACACCCCGCGAAAAGACCTTGCTGGTCGAAGATCGCAATGACACTTGCGGCTGGGCCTACCTGTGGGACGATGACCGGGCAGGGCTTGGGAATTACAATAATCAGGGAAGCGTTGCCACCCTCGCGCGGGATTGCCTCACGCCCCGCAACGTGGCCCACGAACTCCTACACGCCCTGGGCGCGGCGCAGGCTTCGGCTCCCCACGCTCTAAGCGGCTGGCACGTCAGCGATTATGGCGATGCGCTGGCTCCCCTGTCCGAGCAGAACATCTGTGCTGACCCCAGCACTATCGACTGTAACGGCGACGACTATTACAGCCTCGCGCAGGGGGCAGACCTCCATCCTTACCTGCAAGCCCATTTTAATTTAGCCACAGATAGCCCCTATCTGGTATTATATAAAGCGCGTACAATATATGTACCTATTATTTTCAACGAGGGGAGTACTGATGAGTGAACCGACCTGGTCACCTGAACGCAAGTTGCGCGCGGTGACCTTCTTGCTGGTAGCCACGCTGATCCTACTGGCCTGCTTAGTCTACGACCGGCAGGAGGTGCTGATGGCGGGGCTGGCGGATTGCGCCGAGGTAAGCCGGTGATCGACCTCACGCGCAAGCTGATTCTCCTGGGGGTTGACCCGCTGGAGGCGGACAAGGTCGCGTCGGCTGTTCCCGAACTGACCGATCTCTATGGGGCCTATCGGCTTGTGGTAAGCCAGTGGGATACCACGACCCTGGACGACCTGCGCCAGGATGCCGTCATTGGCTGGTGGAGTTCTGCGGCAGTTTCCCCTGTGTACAAGCGGCTGTTGACCGCACAACGTATTATGTAGCAAAAGGAGCTAAGTATGTCTGAGGCACTCGTAATCGAAGTAAAACGTTTACTCCCCTATCCACCCCTGTCCTTTCTCAATGCGCAAGATGTCACCGCTTTACTCGCCTGTGCGGAAGAGGCGGAGAGCGAGCTAGACCTCCCCAACAGTTTTCTACTGATGATTGCCGATGCCCGCGTCGAGGCTGAGCCAGCGCCTGGTGACACTGAGGACACCGGAGAGGAAGGCTAATGAGTGCGCTGCTCCCCTTGCTCCCGCCCGGCTATACCCACGATCCGCAGCGCGGTCGCTATCGTGACGAGCGGGGCCGCTTTGTCGCGTATAAGACGATCTATCGGCTGATGGGGGCGCTGGAACAGGGGAGTGGCGACACGTTGCAGAAGTTAGGGGTTGCGCTTTCCCAAGAGGCAATCCCTGCCTCTGCCTGGTATCTTGCCAGCGCGCGCCAGTTGCAACGGTTGCATGTCCAGTTTGCCGCCCTGGGCGCGGGCGGTGTGAACAGTCTCACCGCCAGGGACTATGCCGCGATAGATAGATCGATCCGCGGCGAGTTACAGCGCTTGCTCACCTTCGGGATCGCGATTACGGGGAAAACCCTCTCAGAGGCGCAAATCGGGGCCAGGGTTGATATGTACATAGGTACAGCCCGCAAACAGTACTGGGCGCGCCTTAGTAAGCCACGCGCTAAGGAAAGCGAGGTCGTTATCGAACGTCGGCGCTTGGGAAACGCGGATCACTGCGATTGGTGTCTTTACCTTGCTAAGGCGGGGTGGCAGCCGGTAGACACGGTGCCTATTCCCGGGGAAAGCAACGACACTTGGGACGCTGGGCAGTGTCTTAGCGCGTGTCACTGTGAAATCGAAACGCGGGTCATTGCCCGCACGGAGGCTGCCTCCATCCTGGGAGAGCGGTTGCCAAGCCACTACCAACGGCGAGAATAATGCTGCAATATACCTACCCGCTGCCCTGCTTGCACTGCGACACCGCTTGGGCGCAAGTACAGAACGGATCGCTGATTGTAGACAGTCGGCACGGGGGACAGATCCATACGAACACCATGTCCCTGCCGGTGCTACAACTTATTCTCGCCCACTCCCTACACTACGACGTTGAACCACTCCTTTGCCGCCTCCCCGGCTGCAATCGCCCGTGGGCCATGATCCAGAATGGGCGGCTGTTCTGCCATGTCTGGCACCAGCGGGATCACCACCAGAATACCCTTTCCCTGCACGGCGTAGCGCGGTTGCTAAGCGCTGTGCCGATTGGTGCGTTACCATAGTTGCGCCCGTCTAAAAAATCATATATACTAGGGGGGCATTACCTCTTTCTTATTACGTTTCGCCAACACAAAAGGAGCTACTATGAAGCAGCGGCGGAGTAAGCGTATTGGGCAGTGGTATGTCGTGGCCTTGCCAAGGAGCAGGCTACAAATTGCGAGGCGCTCGCGAATGCAAAAAAGGCAGTAGGAACGGCAAAAGTCCACGCGTAGCACGCGTGGACTTTTGCGATCTGGCGGGATCGGTGCTAAACTGCGGGGGTGTGATGTTTTGCCTTTCTGCACGATGCCCAGTTCTGCCGGTTGTCTGAACTGGGCATCGCTGTTTGTGGAGGTGACCAAGATGAGCAAAGCAGAACTAGTATTAGACGAGTTAAATCGTTTCTCGCTGTACCCCTGGGTGATGCAACGGCGATACGGGGAAGTCGAGTATAAGATCACGGTGCCCATGCCGTATAGCAGTTATGGGGGCTTTTTCGCCATGCGGGAAGCGGAACTTGAACGTCTCCCCACGCAGGTCGTTGCCAAGCGGATCATCGAAACCGTAGCCCTAGATTTTGGCCTGCACTACCTGCGCCAGCCTAACGTCCCAGATCGTTTCCCATTCGCTCAAAGAGAGCGAGGGTTCGCAAAATGAGTTCTTGCTGTTCGACCGGGAACGGGAGTGTCTCCTTGCCACCCTCTCCGATAAACTCCACCCAGCATTCTTCCGCAAAGGCCATGTCCTTGAGCATGGTAATGTCAGCCGCCGACGCATACAGATCGATCCACTCCCGTTCGTGGTTGAAGGCAAGCTCCCGATTCACCTTCCCCGCGATCATCAGCGGATAGAGTTTTCCGTCTACATATACAGTCACCCGATTGACAAAGAAGCGCCCGCTGCCCGTGCGTTCAACCCGCAAGCGCAGCCAGCTATCGTCCCCTCTCTGCACGACGTAGGGATAGAGGAACGTGCCCTCTTGCTCCATCGCCGCCGCATCATAGTAGAAGGTCGCACCATCGGCAGGCGTTGCCTGGGCCGTTACGACCGGACTGACCGGCGACAGCGCCGCCCAGTAGGTCGGCTTTGATCCGCACCCTACCAGCAGGAGCAACACTGTGCCCACCCATAACCCACCTATACCCCACCTATAACCCACCCATAAGTCACCCATAAGTCACCTCCTTTTTGTAAAACCCATTACTTACATTACGGGAAGCCCGCCGATAAGTTACGCATGGCGCACTGCGCCACTTGATTGACAATTACACAAAACTTCGCGATAATAGAGGTCAAGCAATTATATCTTTGTCTGCGCCGCGTGCGCGAATCTACCCTTCGCAAGGGGAATGATTCCGGCACGCGGCGTTTTTTATTGGGGTTCGCATGGATATTGCGATTGAACAGAGTTTAGCTACGCTGGTCGATACACCAGTCACCAGTGCAACCAGCGATTCCTGGTCACCGGGCAGCAATGAGCTTCTGCTTTGCTATATCGCTGCTCGCGGCGGTAGCACGCCCGCGGCTTACACGACCGGCGTGACCGGCAACGGGCTGACCTGGGAGAAGATCCAAGAGCAAGACGACACGCAGAACAACGTCACCGGTTCGGTCTGGCGTGCGATGGGAGCCAGCCCCAGTAGCGGCGGCGTGACCGTTGCCTTTTCCACAAACCCCATTTCCATGAGTTTCCAGCTCATCCGGTTGAGCGGTGTCGCCACAGGCGGCACAAATGGATCGGGTGCTATCGGTGCAGTCGCTAGTGCGGAGACCGGGGCGACGGATACGGCTACCCCCTCCGCCGTCATCACGACTACCGCCGCCAACAGCCGTTTGCTAGGGCTGGGTACAGGGCGCGGGCAAGCCTGGACGGAAGGCAGCGGATTTACACCGATCCTACTGAACCAGATTGCCGACACGGGCGGCGATACCGTCCGCAGCCACAGCGAATATAAGGACGTGGCGGGCAGCGGCGCAGAGACCACGGTAGACTTCTCGATTGCCAGCGCTAACGACTGGGTCATGATCGCGCTAGAGATCCTGGCCGCCGTTACCGCGGTTGAAGGTTCCCTGTCCGAAACGATGGGTGCGCTCACCGTTGACGCAGCAGGAACAGTCGCTGTCGATGGCGACCTCGCTAAGACGCTGGGTAGCCTCACCGTTGACGCAGCAGGAACCGTCGCTGTCGATGGCGACCTCGCTAAAACCCTGGGGAGCTTGACCGTCGAGGCAGCAGGGACAGTAGCCGTCGATGGCGACCTCGCCAAGACGCTGGGTAGCCTCACGGTTGACGCCGCGGGCACCGTTGCGGTTACCGGCACGCTGGCTGAGACGATGGGGTCTCTCACGGTTGACGCGACCGGCATCGGCACGATTGAGGGGGCGCTGGCAAAAACCCTGGGGGCGCTCACCGTTGACGCGGCAGGAGTCTTGCCCATCGTCGGCGCGCTTGCCAAAACCCTGGGTGAACTTTCGCCGGATGCAGATGGCACCGTAGCGGTCACCGGCGCGCTTGACCGGACATTGGGAATCCTCACGGTCGTAGGGGAAGGCGACACGCTGGTCGCCGGTGCGCTGGACAAGACCCTGGGGAGCTTGACCGTCGAATCGTCCGGCTCGCTGGCGGATGGGATCAGCGGTGAACTGGCCGAAACCCTGGGCGCACTGACCGGCGCGGCAACGGGCACCGTAGCGGTCGTGGCGATCCTCGACGCAACCCTGGGCACGCTCACCGTCGTTGCCGCAGGCATTGCACCGATTGCCGGTGCGCTGGACACCACACTAGGCGCACTGACCCTCGAATCGGATGGCTCAGTCATCACGGGCGGCAATGGGGCGCTGGACGCTGTACTGGGCGCACTGACCGTCGAATCCGTAGGCGCGGTAGCGGTTGCCGGTGCGCTGGACACCACACTAGGCACACTGACGGTCGAAGCCGCGGGCGCGGTGGCTGTTGTGGGCGCGCTGGCTAAAACCCTGGGGAGTTTGACCAGTGAGGCCGCAGGTATTGTGTCCAGTGCGGGTGTGCTGGATGCTACGCTGGGTGCGCTTACGGTCGTGGCTACCGGCATTGCGCCGATTGCCGGGGCGCTCGATGCCACACTGGGCGCACTCACCGTTGACGCCGAGGGCACCGCCGTCGCCCTCGATCCGATCAGCGGTGCGCTGGCAAAAACGCTGGGGGCGCTGACTGTTGACGCAACCGGCAGTGTATTCATTTTAGGCACGGGGGTCATGCTGCTTGCACCGTTGACCGCAAGTGGCACGGCTACCCTGGTTACTTTGTCAATCGTCGTACATGGCACCATTCGCGGGCCACGCGGGCATGGATCGATCCGCGGCAGCCGCGCTACGGGGCGCATTACTAGTTAACGAGAAAAGGACTACCGATCATGGCTTTACAACTATCTGTTGCCGCACGCAATGCGCGGCTTGACGCGCTAGAGACCGCCATCGGCGCAACCGCTGTCTTGAAGATTTTTACCGGTGCTGCGCCCGCCGACTGTGCGACCGCCAACAGCGGCACCGTGCTGGTCACCATGACCCTGCCGTCCGACTGGATGGCGGCTGCTGCTAGTGGGGCGAAGGCCAAGGCAGGAACGTGGCAGGACGCCTCCGCTGACGCGGCGGGCACCGCGGCCCACTTCCGCATCTACGCCTCAGACGGTACGACCTGCCACTTACAAGGCACGGTTACGGATACCGGCAGCGGCGGTGATCTGGAACTGGATAACACGTCGATTGGCGCGGGGCAGAGCGTGACCATTACGGGCTTTACGCTTACCGAAGCTAACGCCTAACCTGGGGGGATTCTGCTATGGCTCTTGAACACGCAGTGGCGGGAGCCGTTCGCCCGAACCAGTCGATTACCTGGGAGGATGGCGACGGCGTTCCGCTCGATCTGACCGGGGCAACCATCACAGGGAAGAAGCGCAACCTGTCCTCCCTGGCGACCAGCAACATCGAAGGCACGTTGACCGTGACCGATGCGGTCAACGGCGTCTTTGTCTGGGCCTATCATGCTAATGACGTGGCAGTGGCCGGTGATTTTTCCGTACAATTCACCGCCACGTTCCCCAGCGCACCCTCCCCTGCCCGTAACTGGAAAGCGGACTGGAGTGTGCTAGAGGCTTTGTAAGTATGCCCTATTGACAATGTAACGAAAGTTCATTATAATAGCGGCATAATTTTATTATTAATTTGTTAAGCGCCCGGTGCGCAGATGCCTTCTCTCTTTTTAGGGAGGGGCACCTGTTCACCGGGCGTTTTCTATTGGGGGAAAATCATGAACCTACCTGTCGTGAAACAGGGCGAAGAGATCAATACCTGGCTCTCGCGCTCGGTTCCTGCCCTGGTGGAGATGCACCAACTCAACACCGAGCAGGCGAACCGGTTAGCTAAACAGGCGTGGCAGCAGATCAATGGGGGCGGCGATCTGGTGACCCAAATGACGGGTGAGGATGCCCCCACGTTTGAGGATGAATCCTCCTGGGGGGAAAACGTGGTCGATGGCGAATCCTGGCCCGACGCACAGGAGACCGGTCAAGCTGCGGATGAGCAATGGCCCGACCCCTTTTCCCAAGAGGACTTCGACGCTCTTGTCGACAATCCTGCCGACCCCACCGCTCAACCCGATCCAACCGCACAACCCGACCCAACCGCACCGGCAACCCCTGGCGATCCGGCGATGCAGGCGCAGCCTATGGCACCGCCTACCACCGCGGATGGCGTAGCGGCGCTGCTCAGCACCCTAACGCAGTTGACTACCATTGTTGAAGGGTTACAGGGGATCGCTAAGGTTATGGGCGGCCTGGCCCCGCAAGCCCAAGCGGACGCCAAAAAGCCGCTGCCTGACGATGAGGAAGACGCGGAAGAGGAAGACACCGATGAGGACGCGGAGGACGAAGACGCCGATGAAGACGCCGAGCCGGAACCAGTGGCAGAAGCGGCTGACGCGGGTGATCCGACCCAGCCCAAGACCGATAAGCCCGCGCCCTTCGGTGCCAAGCCCCCGACCGAGAAACCGGTAAAGCCTGCTCAGTTTGGCGCACCGGCGACCGAGGAAAAGCCCGACCCCAAGAAGAAGAAGGGGAAAAACCTTTTTAGGAGCGGTGACTTCAAGGGCGGCGACTTTCTCGCGGTCGGCAACGTGCCCAGCACGGGGTATGTGATCGCCGTTGCGCCTGAACGCACCCGCACCCTACCGGAGGATCTAATTTCGGCAAAAGCGGTCTCCTCGTTTATGACCCAGAACGCCGACCTGTGGGACGCCAACCTGATGGGCGGGCGGGTCGATGAAACCACAGGGGAGGTCACGCTGGCGGCTTTCCGCCATGTAGAGACCGAGGCGAAGGCGATTCAGCACTGCGCAGCGTTAGGGGTTGACACCTACATCAACCTGAACACCGGGGAAGCATTGACCGTGCCGGTTACCAAGTCTTTGGATTGGGTAGACGAGCAGGGATTCCATGGCCCTAACCTGATCCGGCGCTTGGGTGACTACCGCGACCCCGGCGATCTGGCGGTCAAGTCGCTGGGTGATGACCGCTTTGGCGGCTATCTGTGTTTGTGGGGAAACCCCGCGGCCAAAGACTTGAGCGGGGAATGGTTCACGCGCTCCACCGCGGATATGACCTCAGTTTTTGATGTGCTTGGGAAATTGCCCGCCTTCTACCACCACGCGGGCGACGATGTCGTGAAGTCGGCAGTAGTCGGCCTCATTGACGAAATGGAAGACGACGAGGCTGGGCTGTGGGTAGAGGCTCAAGCGCGTTTGGCTAAGGCATACCGGCAGTATGTGCAACCGTTGATCGTCCAGAAATCCCTGGGCTGGTCGTCGGGCGCATTACCACGGGCGCGGCGCGTCGCCAAAAGCGGCGAGATTATGCGCTGGCCGATTATCGAGGGCAGCCTTACCCCCACTCCGTTCGAGTGGCGCAATAGTGTCGACTGGCCGGTAGAACGCATTACCAAAGCCTACGAACTGGCTGGACTCTCTACCGCTGATCTTGACTTAAACAACTTATTGAAAGGAAAGACGAGATGACTCTCAATGAACTGATTGTCCGGCGCGACGGCTACAAGGAACAGGCCACGACCGCCTTCCTCGCCGGCAAAAATGATGAAGGCAAGAAATACTTGGGGCTGGCCGAAAAGGCAACCGAATCCATCGAGGGGATCACGGCAGCCAGTGGCCTCAAGCCCCTGCGTGCGCCGGTCGAGATCGCCAACAATGGGGGCAGTTTTGTTCCCGTGGGCGGCAATCGCGGATCAAACGATGAAGGCGACAGCAGCAAGGCCGCCGACATGCAATATGCCGCCTACCAGACCCGCTTTGGCGATCTGGATAATGCGGTAAAAGCCGTCTTGACCGACATGCACGGCAAAGACTATGCGGCCAGCTTCTGGGCGCAAAAGGCGGCCTTTGGCAAGTTCCTGCGCAAGGGCGAAATCGGGCTAGAACGTTCCGAGTTCAACTTGCTCAAGCAGGTGATCCTGACCCCTGGCGTCGTAAAAAGCGCGCTGCTCAACGGCTTTGACAGCGTAGACGCGCTGAAAGCGACAATGGGCGAAAGCATTGATAGCTTGGGTGGCTTTAGCGCACCGGTCGATTTCCAGACCCGCGTGATTGAGCGCATTCAAGGCTTGGCGGTTGTACGCAGCCGCGCCAGCGTGGATACCACCAGCCGTGACCGCGTCGAGTTCCCCGTGATCACGGGGGGCGACAACACCTATACCAGCAGCGTGCGCACGACCTGGACATCGGAAATCAACCTGGCCGACATCGGCACGAACTTGACGCTGGGCAGTGAAGTGATTCCTGTCCATACGATGATGTCCGAGGCGTGGATCAGCCGCAATAACGTGGAAGATGCCGCTTTCGACATTGAATCGCATCTAACCCGCCGCATTGGGGAATCGGCAGCCCTGGAAGAGAACGCCAAATTCCTCACCGGCACCGGCGTCGGCGCACCGCAGGGGATCTTACCCAACGGTACAAACGCGCTTTCCCTTACCCGCGTCCATAGTGGCTCGACCAGCGCCGTAACCTGGGATCAGTTGCTTGCTCTCTATTATGGGATTGCCGCCCAGTATCGATCCAACGCGGTCTGGATCATGGAAGGCGCAACCGCCCTCAACATCAGCCAGATCAAGGACAGCAACTTTGGTTACCTCTGGCAGCCATTCCAGTATGCGGGCGGGGCAATGGGGCCAGAACCGATGTTACGCGGCAAGGCTGTACTGGAAGATGAGGCCATGCCCTCTATCGCCAACGGCGCTTATCCGATCATCTTCGGTGACCTGTCCGGCTACCAGATCATCGACCGCGTGGGAATGACCATTGAGCGCTACCTGGATAGTGGCCCAGCGCGTAAGAACGCCATTGTCTATGTCATGCGCCGCCGCGTGGGTGGTCAGGTGCTAGAACCGTGGCGCTTCGCTGTTATGCAGAATGCCACCTCCTAAGCCCTAGATTACCAAGAAGTTTTATCGCATTTGACGAAAGGAAAACGAGACAATGCGTACTCTTACGGAAAACTACGTGTTCGAGGCGCTCAGCCCGCAGATCGCGGACGGTGCCGCAGTCGGCACGCCTTGGACACTGATGGATGCGGTTGATCCGGTATTGTTCTATGTCATCGTCGGCGCAACCGACACGACCGTCGATGTCAAGGTCGAGCAGGCAACCGCCAGCGACGGCACCGGGGCCAAAGACCTGACTGGTTCGGACATCACGCAACTCAGCGCCGCCGCGGGCGACAACAAGCAGGTGGCGGTCGAGGTCGAACCGGCCCGCATGGATATCAAGAACGGCTTTGTTTACGCGCGCGTCCTCGTGACCGCGGGTGACGGCACCGAGGGTGCGTACGTGGCTGGCGTCAGCGTTAAGCGCAGCCGCCACAATCCGCCGACCCAGCCCGCCGCCTTCACGCAGCGCATTCGGGTGGCTGTGGAAGAAAATACCTCCTAGTCTACTGTGTCGTAATCAGTACAGGCAGGACAGGGGAACTTATGCTAATTGCACCACCCGCCTTGCGCACGCAGGGCGCTCAACAAAAGAAAGCGGCAGAGACAACACCTCCCCCCAACGGCGTGGAGGTGGTTGTCTTAGTCGCAGGCAAATACAACGGCCCCGACCACAAGAGCATTGGCGAACATCCGGTCGGGGCGACCCTGGTCATTGCGTCAGGTGGCTACAGTAGCTACCTGATCCAAAACGGCTACGTCAGACCCGCCATCCGCGAAGAGGAAACCTCCCCCCTCGCGGCCCTGATCGAACAGGCGATCCGCGAAAAAATGCAGTCCCTGGGCACCCCTGCACCGCATACGGAAACACCGCATACGGAAATACCGGAAACGGTAGAACCAGAACCGGATGAACCAGAAGCGGTAGAGGAAGCGCCCGCGGCTACCTACAGCACCGATCCAGACCGGCCTTGGCTGTTCTGGACGGAGACGGGCGTGATCGAAAGTGTCGCCTTGTCGCTGTGGGAGGCGGGGTTCATCAGCCCGAATCGCACCGTCGAACTGGGGCGAGACCTCCTCTTGGGGGTCAAGGGCGTGGGGCCGGTGACGGCAGACAAGATCCTAGCGTGGGCAGAGGCACATGGCGACTAACTATTGTACAGTAAGCGAGATCCGCGATCTAGCGGATGATCCAGAGATCGGGACGGGCGTATTGACGCTGATCATTCCTGCGGTTTCGCGTGGGATTGACCGGCATTGTCGTCGCCAGTTCTACCCGACAACGGCAGCGCTCTTACACGATTACAACAGCGAGAAGCCGGGCACGATCCGCCTCAAGGATGATCTGCTGTCCCTAACCAGTGTTGTCACCACGGGGGGCGACACGTTTGATAGCACCGACTTTCTCTTCGAGCCAGATCGGGCACCCTATGGGCGCTTGATTCTCAAGCCGAATCGCACGTTGACGTACCTGGACACGCATCAGCAAGCCATCACGATTACGGGAAGCTGGGGGTACAGCGCGACGACACCGGAGGAGGTGGCTTTGGTTGCCAAGCTCTGGACGTTGACGATCTACCGGCAGCTTGACCTGGTGGGCCTGGACGCGGCGCGGATCGCCGGGGTCAGCGTGCAAATGCCAAAAATGACCGCCAAGATGTTACCGGAATTGGTTGACTGGCTCAAGCCGTTTGTACGACACGCGATAGGGGCGATCTAATGCTGATCGGGGTACGCACCGTGCGCTCTATGTTCCGAGCCGCGCACCGCGCCGTGGGTAAGCCTACGCTCTTTCTCATTCCGCCTGTGTCGGCCTGGACGCTACCTGGTGGCGTAACCTACGACGCTTATCGCGACACGTTTGTAACAAGCGGTGGCGCGCCACAGGCTGTTCTGTGGAGTGACCAGACCTTGACCCGCGTCGACTACCTACCCGACCGCGCGCTGACCGGGCTGACCTTTAGCCTAACGGGGATTGTACCCGAAGACACGACACCGGTTGCGCTTCTGTGGAGCCGTGAGACAGAAACGGCGCTGCGGGCGGCCTGGGGGGTTTCGCTGGGTGGCGAACTGTATCGTGTGGCTAGTATCGATTTAGCCCCGGCAGGGGTGACACCGGCCTACCTACTCAACGTTTCGCTACGCAAAGGAACACTCGACGCATGATCATCGCTACGGTGCTACGTGATTACCTGGACGCCTTAAAAGATGCCGCGACCGATGCGGGGCTGGCGGTCACCGTCATGCTGGGCTACCCAGAGGAAGGGCGGCCCTTACCCACGTTGCCGGTCTTTGCCTTCCGCTTTGAAAGCGATGATTTTTACCGGGGCGGGGCGGCCAGGCGACTGGGTAGTACCGTGCCTGCGGGTGTGCAACTGGGCGCAACGCTGGCCCTCTTCACGGAAAACGAGTATCAACTCTTTCAAATGGTTGATTTCTTGCGCTCCCAAAAAAGTGCGCTTACGCATCTGACGGTGGGCACCGATGTCTTCAACCTTGTGTATGGGGCAACGACCCGCATGGGACAGGGACAGAGTGACATCCAGAACCATGCGGCGGAAACCGGGGTCACGTTCGTGGCGATGATGAAATAGGAAGGTATGCGCACCCTCTCTGCGCATTTCTTCAACATCTCCAGCAGTGGCCCTCGGCTTTCCACGAGTCGAGGGCCACTGTGGAGGAATGGAGGAAACCGTGGCTGGCTTTAAGAATATGAATGATTGGCGCTCTGCTCTGTTTCGGATGCGCGGCCAGATCGGAGAGGTGGCGCGCAAGACCGTGCAGGATGCGTCCGTGATGGCCCGCGATGCGATTCGCAAGCGGATTCCCCCCGCTGCTGAAATGAGCCTGTTTCCTGGGTATGCGGCCACGGGGCGCATGAAGAGCATGATCGTGAGTAGCCATGTACGTACCATCAACGGGGAATATGTCGCCCGCGTCGGCATCAGCCAAAGCGCGCCGCGGCTAGAGATCCAGAAGATTTACGTGCATGAATATGGCATGATCATTCGTGCCAAAAATGGGCCTTACCTCGTTTTCCAAGTGCAAGGCCGCTGGGTGACCGTGCCCTCGGTCACAATCCGCGAAAAACGGTTTGTGCGCCTGGGCTGGGAGGAAGCGCAAGCAAAGTTTACACAACTTGTCTTTGATCGGATGAGCCGCGCGACGCGGACATAAGGAGATTCTACAATGGCATCACCAACTACAGTCCCAGCCTTTCAGGTTCAGGAAGGGCAGGTTTTCATCGTTAAAAAAGGCACCGACGTTATCGGACAGGTGACCCGCATCAATCCCCAAGCGCAAAGCCAGACGCGTAAGATCGCCCGTTTGGGGGATACCACCAAGAAGGTCAGTTACCAGCCGACCGAGTTCACGGTCAGCATGGAAATGTACAGCGAATACGACCCGAGCCAGTTAGCGATCTTGCTGGCAGGTACACAAAAGCCGGGGTCTGGCGGCTGGGTAGGCACCGAGGTTCTTTTTCTCAATCCGACCATTACGGCCTACGATCTGCTGATCGACGTTTACGACGCGGCGACGGACGGTTCCGATAACAAGGTCGGCACCTGGACACTCGACAACTACAAGCCCACGTCGCTCAACATCAACATTCAAGCCGACAACCCGGCTACGATTACGCTGAACGGCGAAATGGAAAACCTGACCTATACACCAGCCGCTGGCGTCGGCGCGTAAGTAGACGCGCCGGAAAAGGGGGTGGCTATGGACGGCAACCAGTGGGCAGAACTCATGGCTACTGTGCGGATTGCTTGCTACGCCTTCTTGGGCACCGCCGTAGTTGTCAACGCAGCACGCAACTGGCTACGCGGTCGAAAAGCACTTTCGGCAATCCATTCAATCACAGGATTTTTTCTGTTTTCCAGCATTCACTATGTGGAGCCACGCACAGATCGCCTAAGCCACCTCCTAACGCCGGTCGTGGTGGTTTGGGTCTGTAGCGTGATCCTCTACGTGTATCGAGCGAGACGTGCCAAATGGGGGTATTAGTAGAGTGGAGGCAATATTCTTTTCTGCCTCCATTGCGTTCACAGTCCTATTGTTTGCTGTAGCAACGCTGGGCTTTCGCTCTGGCTTTCTAAAGCTCCCTGTTAGCTCCGATGACGTGGTCGAGGATCTCCGCAAAGACGTGGCAGAACTTACCGCTGAGCGAATCGAGCTTAAGCAGCATGTCGAATGGCTGACCAAGGAGCGAAACCAGTTGCTACAGGAACTCGTTGCCGCTACACGATCCATTGAAAAACTGAAGCGCGATGGAGCGATCTTGGAAGCTAAGTTAGCGGAGGTGCAGGCCGCGGTGGATGCACAACAAATCAAGAGTGACGGGCTGCGCGTGCTGGCGATCTGGCCGAATCGGGATCTGATGGTCGATACCGAGCGCAAAGCCCTGAGTGATGCAGGGATCTCGTATGAGGCGCTCTACGGAGAGCGAGCGACCAAAGATGAGATCCTGCGCCAAATGCGGATCGACGGGTTCACCGTTATCGAGATCGGCGCACATGGAGATGCAGCCGGTATTCATCTCGCCAACGGCGACATTCTCGACGCAACCTTCTGGATCGGGGTCTTGCACCGGCGCACCATTCGCATGGCGCTGCTGCTGGCTTGCCACAGCGACACGTCGATAGCCGATGCCTTTCGGCGCAGCGGGGTGCGCTTTGTCATCGCCGCGACCGGCGAGATTGCGGATCACGACGTGGGACGCTTTGTGAGAACGTTTTATCAAGGCTATGCAGATGGGCTTGACGTGGAACGAGCCTTTTTCGAGGCGAAACTGATCCTCAGTCGCCAACAGGCCGATCTGCTGGTTATGCACAAATGAAGAGAGGGTTTTATGACTGTAACAACGTATGACATCGAGGCAATCATTAACGGATCGCCACTGCCGATTGAAACCCCTTACCCGCTTGATGATCGGGGTGAGGGGTTTCGTTGGTATATGGCCCAGCCATCAGACTGGATCTACGACATGGCCTCCGCGGTGCGCGAGGCGGCCATTGCCGAGGCGAGCGCCACCGAAGAGATCAAATTGGTGGAACGCCTTCCCCCCACCCCTGGCTGGATCGAGCGGCAACTCCAGGGCAAGCGGTCTGCAGAAGCCAACATCGCTGAACTGGAAGCCAAGATCGCGCGCACACCAGAGGAAGACCTTACCCTCGCCAGTTATAAAAGCTATTTAGCAAACTGGGTCGATCCGGCAGGGTTCAACCGTGCGCGCGAGATCATCGGCAAGCGCGGCCGCGTTGCGTTTGAGACCTACCTGATTCCCCGTTTACTGGTGGATGAGGACGGGCACTTACTGTTTGACCTCAACACCGAGGAGGGGCGCAAGCGCTGGGCCTGGGTCGGACAGGAAATCAAGGTAGAGCTGCGGTCACCGCTTTACCAAGTGCTGCTCTTGATCGATACCGCAAAAAACTACAAGGCCGGCAGGAATTCCGCACCAAATTAACTCTTGCCGGCCTTTTCAACATGCCGCCCGCGTTTGCCGGTGGCTTTTGGAAGATCACCGCTGCACAGCGCCATCTGATGCTCACCCCGGTGCGCGAGGCAGAGCCAGTCAAAGAAGAGAAGCCCAAAGTGCGGCGTTACTCCATGGACGAACTACGAGCGATGAACGCGCGGCACAACCCGCCACCCGCAACAGCAGAGGAGACGGGCGTAGCGATAGAGGAGATGGAAGACTATGTTACCAGCCCTTGAAGGCGACATCCGGCTAAAGGATGAGACGGGCACCGCGTTTGATACCGTGATTGCGAACGCGCAACGCGCCAACCAAGCCCTGACCCGCACGCAAAGCGACCTCACGCGCCTGGAAGAGGTCTTCTCCAAACTCAATGTCAAGATGGGGCAAGGGGGCGGCTTCTTTGACATGCTATCGGGCAAAGGCATCAAGACCGATGAGGTGCTAAAACGCGCGTTCAATGCCGACGATCTGGGGGGTGCTACCTATCGGGAACTGGCAACACAGATCCAAGCCTACGCCCGCGATACCGAGATCGCCTCGCGTGCGACCGATTCCCTTAGCGTCCGCTTGGGCACGCTGGCCGGGCCAAACATTGCGGCCTTCGACCGGCTGGGCGATCGCGTCAACAGCCTAAAAGAGGGGATCAGCGCGCTGGAGCAGCGCGCGCAATCCTTTTATGAGCGGTCGCAGCGACTTAGCGCCGGGGACATCATTAGCCCGACCAAAGGGCTGTCGGCCCAGACCGCGGGTCTTGAAAAAGTGGCGACCGATACTGATCGCGCTACGCAATCGCTCAAGCTTACCCAAGCCGAGGTTGCGAAACTGGATGAATCCCTGGCCCGTCTCAACGTGCGCAGCGACATGCGCGGCGGCTTCTTTGACATGCTATCAGGCGGCGGCCTACGTATGGACGATGTGCTGGCGCGCGTGCTATCTGCGGACACGACCGGCAGTAACACCTTCAAAGAGATGTCAGACCAGTTACGCGCCTACGTGGAGACGACCAAGAGCGCCACCCAAGCGAGTGGCGTGCTGGCCGAAAAACTGGGCGGCGTCGGCGCACCTGGCGAAGATGCGTTTGCCAAGCTAAAAGATCGCATGGAGACCATGAAGAAGGACGTGGTCGATCTAGAGGCGCGTTCCGAACGCTTCTACAAAAGCCTGCGCAATGAGGGGGCGGTGGGCGGTGCGCCCCAGATCGGCACCACCCCGTTTGGGAATGTGCGGGAGACGACGCAGGGTATCCTCACGATTGTCGGCGGCGCGGCCTCGGTGGTCGCGGGGCTGGAAGGCGTGCGCCGTGCGTTCCCGCAAACGGAGACCGACAACTTTATTCGCACGCTGACGGTCGGGTTGCCCATTGCCGCGGTCGGGCTGGTCAGGCTCACGAGTGGCGTTGCCAGCCTGGTCGGGGGTCTAAGCTCGGTCGGGTTCGCCATTCCTGAAAAGGCGCTCGACACCTTCTTGGAAGGATTAGGCCATATTCCCGACTCGGTCAAGAATATCTCTAAACTGGCCCTGGGCTTTAGCGGGATCAAGGATGTGATTCCCGAAACCGAAGCCAGCGCGTTTCTAAAAGGCTTGGCCGAAAAAATCCCTGGGATCTCTGGCGGCTTCGTCAAGCTTGTCGGCGGGATCGGACTGGTCACAACCGGCTTGGGTACGCTGGCAACCGCTGCCCTCTACGTTAACGACGTGTTCGACCGGCTGAACGCTCGTGCCGGGGAGATGGAACAATTTGCCGCCAACATGGGCTTCCTCTCGTTTCGCGTCAACACGGACACCCTAGAGGCGGATCTAGATCAGATTCAGGCGACCCTGGGCGCACGGATCAATGAACGCGATCTGGCAACGATTATGCTCAAGATCGACCCATCCTCGGCGCTCAGTGATCTAAAAACCTTTGAGACCGTCGCACGCACCGTGCAAGCCTTTGCCGATGAGTTTGGCGGCGACTGGCAAGCCGCGCTTGACGCGGTGTCCCAAGCCATCCAGCGTGGGGACGGCGCCTGGCTCCAGCAGAATGGGTACATCTACAACGCGGATCAAGCCCTAAGCGATTACGCCCGGTCGCTGGGGAAGAGCGTGCCGCAGTTGACCAGCCTGGAGAAGCAACAGGGGCTAACCAACGCGGTTATCAAGGAAAATGCAACGCTCCTCCACGAAGCGAAGACCAACGCGGATATCTCGCGCGAGGCCAACCAGCGCTTTACCGCCCAGCTCGCGGACATGAAGACCGCGCTGATCGAGCTGGGTAACGCCTTTTTAGACAACCGGCTGAACGCGCTGATGAATTGGTTTGCCGATGACTCGACAATGGGGCCAGCGATGGCGAGCATGGAAAAGTGGATGTCGGATCTAGCCAGCAATGAGCGCATCCGCGCCCAGTTATCCGACGTGGCCGAAGAGAACTTTGATCGCCTGCTGGGTGAGCGGGATCGCCTGGCCGCCCAGATCACCGACTTCACCGGAGCCATTCCCGAAGCGGAAGCCGCGGGCGACGAAGCGCGGGTGAACTGGCTCAAAGACAACATCCAGCAACTAGAAGCGCGCATGAAGGCGATTGACGCCTCGATCAACGTGGCCCGCGAAGACGTGTTTGCCGGTAGACCGGTCACCCCCCTCCCCAAAGCGATTGACAATTCATCCATTGCGGAGCAGGTGGCTACCCGCGAGTTTGAGGTAAAAGCGCGCTACGAACTGGAGCTAACCAAAGCCCGCAACACGCTGGAACAGGCCACGCGCGACCTAGCCAACGCCGAAGCCGAGCGCATGGCCGCCACGACCGGCGACCCCACGACGCAGGCTGTCCTGGCGACCTATGATGCCGAGATTGAGAAAAAGAAGGCGGTCATTGCCTCGATTGACGATGAGATCAAGGAGCTAGAGGCGGCGCGCGCCACCCCTCCTACCTTCACCATCGACCCTGGCGATCAGCAAGAGAACCTGGCCGCCTTAGGTAGCCAAGTAGACATCATTAACGGCCAGATCGGAATCATCGAAAGCCGTGTAGTTTCCCTGAATAACGCCAGCAACTTGGTTTCCCAAATTACCGCGCTGAGCGAGAAGATCAAAGCCTTGCAGGAGGCGGGCGGGGATCAGGCCGAGATCCAGCGCTTGACCGAACAGCGCGCTACAAATCTACAAAACTTCTTGGATTTAGCTGAGCGGCTCAACGCCGAGGGCATCACGGTCACCATGCCGGACATGCCCATTGAGCAGACCATTGCCGCGATCAATGATTATGCCGGATCTTCGATGGCGGCGCTGGAACGTTACCGCGACCGGCTGGAAGAGATCGAGGGACAGATTGCCGAAACCGAGAAGCTGATTCAGGCGGGGCCGCAGACTATCGTGGATACCGAGTCGGTTAGGGCAATGGGGGTGCAGCTTGACGCGCTGCGCGAGAAGCGGGCGCAGGCGCAGGCCGAGATTGCCGAGATCGAGCAATTAATCAACCAGCAGCAGGCGACCCCGGAAGCCGCGGCGGCGCAAGCGGCGGCAGCGCAGGCCGCGGCGACCCAAGCGCAAGCGCAAGCGCGGGTTAACCTACTGGAGCAGGAAAAAGCCTACCTGCTCTCGCTGGGCTATGTACAACAGGCCGCAGCGAGTGGCAATACCGAAATGTGGGAACAGGCGCAAGACGGGGTCACCGAGGCGCAGGCCAAGCTGCACGCGGCCTACCAGGAATTTTTTGCCGCCAATGCCAACGATGCACAGGCGTTGATCGACGCCAACAAGCGGCTGGCCGAATACCTGGGTGAGGACTTCTTAGAGGATATCGCCAGCGGACGGTTGCCGACCCTGGAAATCTTCAAGACGGATGACATCAGCGATCAAGCACTGGCCGCCCTCGATGCGGCGGAAAAGGCACTGGCCGGGGAAACCGTAGAGGTGCCGGTCTCCATCACGGGTGACGGGCCAACCGCCGCGGACGCCATGATCGCGTCTGCCCGCAAAATGATTGAGGATAGCAAGAAGATCCTACGCGGCGCTCTCGCCAGCGGGGATGAAGAGGCGGTCGCTGCGGCGCAGACCAACCGCGACGCGGCCGCGGCCCAGGCCGCCCAAACGATAGCCGCGGTGCAATACGCCAAAGCGCTCAACGAGCTAACATCGGCGCGGCAGTCCGACAACGCAACCGCGATTGCGGGGGCCACCATCGCGCTAGAGGCAGCAGAAGCCACGCTGGAAGAAGCGAGCGCTACCGCCAACGCAGCCAAGGTCAAGGCCGGTGCCTCCAGTATCAAGACCGCTCTGCTGGTGCAGTCGGCTTCCGAGGTGGCCTCCATGCGCCTGGTTGCTATCGCCAACCGTGAGGCAGCCGAGGCAGAAGAGGATCACACGGTCGCAATGGAGGGCGTGGCGGTTGCGGGCGGGCTGCTGGTGGATGCGGTGAGCGGGTTGCCCCTTGCCTTCAACGCGGCCGCGCTCAATGCCACCCAACTCGATGCGGCGCTGGCCGACCTGGATCTGCGGATGCACCAGATCGAGGCATCCGCGATCAGCGCGGGCTTTAGTATCGCCAACCGGCTAATCCCTGTGATGGGGCTGGCGGGTTCCTTGCAGCAAGCGGGCCAGTGGGCGCAGCAGGCGCGCGGGATCTCGGATGTGTTTGACCAGATCAACCAGAACCGCATGGCCGAGGGCCAGAATCCCCTGGGTGGCGAAGTGCTAAACGCTTCCATGGACGCCCTACGCCAGTCGTGGAACGCGATGGCGACCGATTCGGTCAACAGTATGCGCCAGGTTGAAAATGCCGGTGCGGGCGCAGCTAAGGGCATGGAGGATACCGCCAAGCGCATTGACGACGCGCTGGACGGGCTGGTACAGGGGGTCTTAAAAGATTCTACCCAAGGCTTGATCGACATCGACAAGATCCTCCCGCGCGAGGATGAGGTAGACGAAAAAGCGCGGCGCATGGCCGATGTCGCCAAACTGGGTTTTCAATCCCCGTGGTATGAGGGGCTATCCGACCTCTTCCCCGATGAAGTGCTGGCGCAAGGCGAAGGAAAAGTCAAAGAACACGCTGCCCGACTGGTAAGAGACCACCAGCAAGGGTTGACCACCATGTTCTATGATACCGACGCCGCGGCCCAGAAGGTGCTGGATCAACTTGTCGCCAAGCAGAACATGGGTGAGTTCGTGGCGGGGGTACGCGAACGCGTCAAACAATTGGGTGCCAACGTCGAAGACCTGGATATCATGGAAGCGCTGGGTATCGACGTTTCCGATCAGAAGATGGGCGCTGCCACCCAAGCCGCCCAAAAAACCATGTCCGAGATCGTGCCCAGCTATCAAGAGATTATCGATCAACTTTTGGAACTGGGAAAAGCCGAAAGCCCCATCGTTGACCTGCTAACGCCCAGTGAAGAGGGCACGACCACAGTAAAAGCCCAGGGCACCGCGGTGGCAACGACAATGGGCGAGGAAGTGGTCAGGCAGGCGACCGAAGGAGAGTACGGGACAAAGGCGGTCGATGCGATTATCAATCAAATGGTCGGCAAGAAAGAAGCTGTCCAGAAGGCCGGGCGCGACCTAGCCGACTGGATGGGTACCGCCCTGACCGGTCGCTTCCGCGACAACGTGCCCCCCGAGTTACTGGACATCTTGATCGTGGAACTGGGGCCGCTGATGGCGGCAGCCCAAGCCAAAGAACAAGAGCGACAGGGGGTGGAACCGTGATCTTAGCAAGCCGCACGCTGGTCAATCCGGTCAGCGTATCTGTAGACGGGCACTATATCGGGGTAGCGCACAACGTGCGGGACGGCGTGATCCTGCACCGGCGCAAGCGCTTTCCCGCCAGCGGAGCCGCGTACTATCAACAGCGGCACCTCATCAAATTGACCTTTGCCGACATCGCAGAGGATGAGTATTTAGAGATCGAGGCGGCCTATAAGGATGCGCTCGTTGACTACGTGGTCATGAGCGGAATCGCGGGACTGGGCATCGATTTACCGGCCCCCGGCGTACCGCCTAGCGGGGTGACCGTCGATGCATGTTATGTCACGCCTGCGCCCGGCTCGCGCTTAAGCGCCGACACGGTGGAGGGCTGGCAGATGCGCGGTGCGGTGCTGCTTGGCCCTTATCTCTACAACGTTGAGCTTGACCTGATCACAGGCGACCCTCAATTAATTTATGGGAATTAACGATGGCTCTTTCGATTGCTGAAATTGCGTTACCCGCTCCCCAAAAACGGGCGAAGTCGCCCGTGGTCAAACATGTTGACTATGTCAGTGTCAACGAGACGATCCTGCGCGATATCGGGGCGGGGCCAAACGAGTGGAGTTATTACCTGCAATGGGAAGCCTTGCAGGAATTAGAGTTTGAGGCGGTGCGGTCGGCGTGGGAGGCGATTATCGCGACCGAGAGCGAACCAGGGGAATGGTTCATCGACATCGACACGTCCGGCTACTATGTGCTGCCCGACAACGCGGAAAACCTGCGCTTTTCCTACACCATGTACAACGGGCGGGTCAGCACGAATCCCTCCTACACGGTGCTGTATGACTGTACGTTGCTTTTCCGCGCACAGGAGGCCATCGTATGAGCATCACACGGATCACCGCGCTGCGCGTGCGCTTCAAATGGGACGGCACAAACTGGGTAGACGAGACGGCGCGCGTGTTGTCGATCAGCGGTGCGCTGGAATACCAAGCCCTGCACGAGGCGATGGCGAGTGGCAAGCATATCATCCAACAAGCCACGATACGCCTGGCTAACAAAGGCCATCGCTACAGCACTTGGCACACTGACAGCATTCTTTATCCCTACATCACGACGGGCGGCCCTTACCAGGCTCCCTGCGAGATCGCCATGAGTATCGACGGCAACCCCTACGAGATTGTCTTCACCGGCTACGTCAAGTCGCCTACCGAAAACTATATAAAAAACGATGTTTCGTTCACGATCTGGGATAAGGGCGAGATCCTGCGCAAGAAGTATTCTACTCCCATGCTCCAGAATTACATGGAGCATGACGTGGTCATCTACTACTTGCAGCTTGCTGGGCTGGTAGACGGGGTTGATTTTATCTCACCGACCTATGCCTCGGTTCATGGGGGCACCGCCACGATTGACTACACTAGCACCCGCATACCGTACTCCTGGCTGGATGATGAACCGATCTGGGATGAGTTGGCGGATCTAGCGCAGGCCAGCGGGGCGCGGGTTTATATCACACGTGACGGGTTCGTGTGTTTCCGCAAGGGCTACCAGTGGGCGACCCTGGGGCAGCAGGAGACCATCACGCCGGATCAGTACAACGACATCGAGCCGCGCTTTGACGACAAAGCGTTTTATGATGAGGTGCTGGTCGAATATGCCGAGCGCATCCCCGGTAACGCCGACGACGAGCTATGGACGCTTGACCGCCCGCTGCTCGTCTATCCTGGCACGACCGAAGAGATCGAGGCGAAGTTACGCTATCCGGCGATTACCATTACACCGCCCGTTGCCAACACAGATTATTTCGTGCGCAACCTGGCCGGTCAAGACAAGATCGGTAGCATCACGCTGGGCCTAACCTATTCGGCGCAGAAGGTTGCCATCAGCATTACCAACAGCACCAGTGAGATGGTCGTGCTGTCCAAGATGGCGTTAAAAGGGCAACCACTGCTAGGCCAGCCGAGCAAGCAAACGAAGGGCGACACAGGGTCGGATAACTACGACCGCGAGATCTCGGTGCGCGGCAACCCCTACATCCAAAGCAAGGTGCAGGCCGAGGGGGTCAAAGACTTCTTGGCTTGGTGGTATAAAAGCGTAAAGATGCTATGGAAGGTGAAGGGGATCAGAGGCGTTCCCACGCGGGCGCTAGGGGATCGGATCACCTTCAAGATCGAGGGCCAAACGTTGTATGGGCTGGTCACGCGGATCGATTGGATGATCGGCACGATTGAGGGGGGCGGCGCGTTTGGCTATCAGCAATCGCTGGATCTGGTGCAAGATGTCTTCACCAGTGAAGGCTCATTTTTTAAGGTCGGCGTTTCCCAACTAGGCGGCGGCGACGGGGTATGGTTTTAACATGATTCCACAAGTTGTTCCAGAGTTTGCGCATGGGGCGGTCGTGTCAGCCAGCACGGATCTGAACGTCCTGTCCCAGAATCAGCAGTTTGCCTATGATGCTAAAAATACGGTGAACTTTCCCTTCGAAAGGATACAGCGCACCGAGGATCGCAGGCACTGTCTGCACCGCTACCGCTACCTGCATTTTAACTGTGAGGCGCCGAACAGCAATCACCTGTGGATCAATGGCAACGACGTGGGCACGCCGGCCAGCGGCACCACGACCGGCGTAATTGACCTACAGCATGGCAATGGGTATGAGGGCGCAAACCCGTATGGACTGACCATGTATCGACCCTATGAAATTTACTGGGAGCCGAACGATCCTATGGTGCGGCGCATGTATGAGCATCGCTCGTCTAGCTCGTCCTTTTCGCTACCCTCGGGGGTGCCCACGTTCACGAACGGGCTACCCGCAACCGCGACGCAGTTGAACCAGATCGCAGACAACAGCGAGTTCTTAACCTTTCACGGCGCGCTGATGCCCCGTCCAGGGTTTACGGCGCGGCGTTACCGGCTGCATGGCGTGGGTGGCGAGTATATGGAGTCAGAGCTACTCTACCAGTTCCGGCACCGCTGCCGGTACATCAACCTAAAAGCGAACTGGAATCCCAACAGCGCGCCGGAAGACGAGTGCGACTTTGTCATCGACTACAACGGCACGACCATCTTTTACGATGAGATCGACGGTGACATTAGCCACGACTACGACATCACGTTCGACCTCTATGGCGGATCGGGCAACGTGAGCCGCACCGGGCGCGGTACGTTTATCAATCAACCCTCTTCGCCTGCGGTGGGCTTTGACTACCTACTGCGGGTCTGGGCGCACAATCCGAGCTATTTCGGTGGCTCCACTGCGGAGCTTGCCATGCGGATCGTGTGCGAAGCAACGTTTAGCGGGATCTAACCTATGGCCTACAACACACCAAAACATTGGGTATACGGGGATGAACCGGACGCCACCGAATTTAACAAATATTCGGGGAATTTGTCCGCGATCTTAGCGGCCTATGACGGGAAAAACTGGGTCAATAATGGGCGCATGTACCAAGACGTTGACCTGGAGAATGAAGACTTCGCGTTCATCCATCAAAATATGCACCGCTGGCTAGTGTATCGAGCCGACGCAAACCCGCAATTGGTAAGTTGGCTCGATGTCAACGACACCTATGGCTTGCAGGCGACCGAGGACGATGAGTGGGCGATCCTAGACCTGGAGCAGGTAGACTGGCTCGCGCCGGGGCTGCTATATAAGGTTGAGGGGTGCATCTGCGCACATGAGACAGAATATCTGCAATAGGGGTGACTTGTGGCAAAACGAGACTTGCAGCGCCGGATGGATACGTCCGGCGCAACCGTCAGTAACGCAGCGATCACGATAACGACCAGCAGTGCGGGCGGGGGGACGGGCATGATCGCGCACGACCTCTTTGGCCCATACCATACGGGAAACCTAGATCGCACGCAAGCGCCGTGGGTGGCTACCGATATCGCGACCGCCATCGCGACGCATACGGCCATTGCTGACGCCCATCACACCAAACTGCATAGCATTATTGATCCGGCCCATCATAATGTGTCCGGCGCGCAGTACAGCGTCGTGGGCCTAAGTGCGGCCAACGTGCTGGGCATCCTACCAAGTGCGAATAACCTGGTGAGCAACCCCAACACGCTCATGCGCAGCGATGCGGCGGGCGGGGTCACGGTGGCAACCCTGACGGCAATGACAAAGGTTTCTACCGTACTCATCGATACGCCCAGCGGGGATCTCACCATTGCCCCGGCCAGCACCGTCGCCAACGTGACGGGCAGCCTGGTCGCGTCTGTCAACGTACGCACCCCGCTGCTCGACAGCGCCAGCGGCGGGATCGCCATCACCCCGGCTAACGCGGTGACCACAGCCACGGGAACCGTGGTCGTAACCGTGGGGGTGCAGACGCCACTGATTACGACCGCCAGCAACATCGATCTTATCATCAACCCTGGCGGCACAGGGGCGGTGATGTTCCCCCTAGACCAGACATTACGTACTACCACCTTCGAGAGTGCCCTGCCGCTGATACAAGGCTGGCAGATTAACGAAGTGCCGGATGTCGCGGGCTATAGTAGCCTCACGATTGGGAAGATCCATGCCAACGAACTCATGGTCGATATCTTTGTCGCCAACGAGACGCGCGTCGACCGCGGCGACCAGCTATGGACAAAGTCGTATGGGATTCTCTATGAAGACTTCACCACACCGAGCGCTATCGGCGGGACGGTCAGCATTATGTTTGAAGACAGCCCCGCGATCACGGGGGCGATCTTTACAAACAACGACTGGATCTTGCTGCGCAAACTGGAGATCGACACCGGCCTCTCGCTGTTCAACGTGTGGGGACAGGTCAGTAGCTATGTCAATAACAGCGATGGCTCCCAGAGTTGGACGTTCACGTTGCGTGCGGGGCCAACCAACAAGGACATTCCGACCGGCAGCCTGGGGATCGACTTCGGCCAAGCGGGACAGGCGTTTATTCACCTCTCGGTCATCGATCCAGCCGGTGCGCCTTATCTCAAGCTGCGCAAGTGGTTTGGCTCCGATCCGTTTACCCCCAGCAACTATATTACCTATGTGCAGCTTGGGCACCTGGGTTCGATTGGGAATAGTCTCTACACCCCCGCGGGCTATGGCCTGTACATCCGTAGTATGGCGAGTGAGGATCGGTTCATCGTTGCCGACGATAATGGGTTGCAGTTGCGCGGTGCGGATTTTAAGGAATACAACGGCAGCGCGCAGACGGTCAATATTTCCGCCACAGACGGTTCCATCAAACTGGGCACCGATATTAGCAGCGATGCCACGACCACGTTTGACTTTAACGGGGCGACGGGCGCACTGGAGATCAAAGGCAACTTCATTACGCCGCAGGTCGAGATCACGACCAACTATGGGATCTTGCTGGAAGTGGGCACAGGCGTTGATCCGGTAGACGGGGTGAATGTTAATAGCATTCAGTGGTTTGACGACATCAGCAACCCGACCGGCATCCCCTGGTTCTCCATTCGCGGCGGGAAAGATTCGACGCAGGCAACGGGCAACATCTACGCGTATTCGGCCAGTGACTACGCGGAGGTCTCTATCGGTGCCCAGCAAGTAGGGGCGCGGCAAAGCTCTGTGAAGATGCGTAGCGAAGACGGCGATCTATCCTCGGTCGTTATTACGACGGACGATATCTACCTCAACGCATGGGGAACAATCATCGCCTCTACGCTGCAAGTAACGAACGCGCCACTGACCGTGGGCGGTACAGCCGTTTCCCTGGTGACACATAGCCACAATGACCTCTATTTTACCGAGAGCGAAAGCGATGCCCGCTACCTGGCAAAGACGGGCGGCACGCTGTCGGGGACACTCAACGTGCAATCGCTGATTCCGACTGCCGATGCGACCTACACGTTAGGGACGAGCGGGGCGCGTTTTGATGATCTGTATACGGTCAATCTGCATGTGGACACCATCGTCGGCACCCCTGAGTTTTCACACGAACACTCGGCCAACGACATCACCAGCGGCACGCTGAGCAGTGACCGGCTACCCAGCACGGTCACCACGGGGATGACGTTCAACGGGAACGTGACCGTCAATGCGGACGCGGCGGGCACGACGGGCGGGCTGCGGATCGTCGTGGATCAAGCAAGCACGAAGCTCTGGGATTTACAGGGGCGCGCCCAAGACTTTGTGACGACCGAAGACCGCGACGATCTGTTCCTGTACTACTACGACGGCTCCACGTTCCACGTCGCCTTCTCGGTAGAGAACAGCACGCGGGTAGTCGATTTTTCCCAAACGCCGACTGTCAACGGGTCAGCGCTGGGTCTTGCCAGCCATAATCACGACGCCAGCTATGTGCCCCTCGCGCGCACTGTGTCCGCGGGGGCTGGGTTGACCGGGGGTGGCGCGCTGAGTAGCAATCTTACCCTCTCGCATGGCGACACCAGCACGCAGGCCAGCAGCGTCAATAGTGGCACCATTGTCTTGCAGGACATCCTGCTCGACACCTATGGGCACGTTACCGGCCTAAGCACGGTTGATCTGGCGTCCAGTTTCAACGATTCGTTTGTCGATATTACGGGCGACACCATGACCGGTGCGCTGGCGATCTCGATGTCCGCTGACGACATGCTCAAGCTCATGTCAACCCTGGCGACCGGCAGCCCCTATCTCTCCTTCTACCAGGGCGCAACGCGGCGGGGCTACATCCAACAGCACGACACTAACGACACGTTGATCCTGGCAAGCGAATACGGCCCGATCCTCTTGGCCCCTGGCTCGGGGGGATCAGCGTCCGAGGTCTTACGCGTCGCGCCGACCACGGCAACCATAACGGGAACACTGGGCATCGGCATCACCGCGGTCTCGCCGCTGCACGTCCATACCGGAGCAGGGTACAGCGGGGCGCGCTTCACCAGTAACCTGACGGGCGGCACCGCGACCGATGGCTTCTGGCTGGGCATCGACAATGGGAATGCCTACGTTTGGAATTACGAGAATCTTCCTGTCATTATCGCCACGAACAACGTGAGCCGGTTCTCCGTTTTGGCGGGGGGCGATCTTACGGTGAACGGGGGTGCGGTCGGGGCGCAAAACTGGGTAACCAACAGCACCGGCTGGAATATCAGTTACGCCGGTGCTGCGGATCTGCGGTCGCTCAATACCACGACACTTACCGTGGTCAATGGGGCCACAGTCGGCACCACCTTGCAGGTGACCACCAGCGTGGCGGCTCCCCTGTATACCGCGGCCAGCGGGGATCTGACAGTCAGTGCGCCTAGCACCCTCTATCTGAACGCGGCGGTAGACCGGTCGGTAGATTTACAAGTGGCGGGGGTCACGCAGTGGGCCGCCAATGCCAGCCAGTTACTACCGCGCGGGAACGTGCTGGTCGATATCGGGGACTATAATCGGCGCGTGCGTACCATCAACGCCGCGGAGTTGAACGTGGAAACCCTGGTGGCGCAGGATGTCATGGCGACGATTGGGGGCCGCGTCATGGTTGCGCCGACCACCATGCTCATTGCCGAGACGCGCGGCGACCAGACGACGAGCCTGTATACGAACCTGATTTCCTTCTGGACGCTCAACGAGGCCAGCGGCAACCGCGCCGACAGCAAGGGCACGAACAACCTAACCGACACAAACACGGTAGGCAGCGCGGCGGGGAAGTACAGCAATGGAGCCTCCTTCCTCAAGGCCAACAGTGAGCGGCTCACCATCAACGACAACACGAGTCTGAGCGTCGGGGATATCGATTTCTATGCGTGTGCCTGGATCTATCCCACGCTAGACGATGGCACCGAGCAGACGATCATGGCAAAGGCGGGGGCCAGTAGCAACCGCGCGTGGCGGCTCTGGGTGGATTGGGGAACCGACCAGGTAAAATTCCAGGTCTACAACAACAGCAACGTCGCCACAAACTTGACCGCCACGGCGACGATCCTGGTCAACACTTGGTATTTCGTGGAAATGTGGCATGACGCCACCGCCAACGTGATCGGCGTGGCGGTCAATGGCACCAGCTACACCACCGCACACACGACCGGCGTCAAAAATGACACCGGCCCGTTCCAGATCGGCGGCTTTAACAGCGCGCTCTTTTTCAATGGGTTGATTGACGAGGTCGGCTTCTGGAAGTACATGCCGACCAGCTACGAGCGCACCTTCCTGTACAACGTTGGGTATGGGCAGAACTATACTGCGATTGCCACAGCCTGCACGCTGGATACCAAGCACAATTCCTTTGGGCCTGGGGACTACGTGTATTTTACGGCGCTGGCGGCGGGCTTTCCCCAGACCGAGGTCATGCGGATCGGCAGTGCGCCGGAAACCATCACGGGGGGCTACCGCTATCTCGTCGCGCGCAACCTGGATGGCAGCGCGGCCAACACCTGGGGGGCCGGGGACGCCCTGGTCAGCCTGGGCGGAGCCGTGGGCGAGGGCTATATCGAGCTGACCAGCACCAGCACGATCCATAACCACTATGGCCCGACCATAATCACCTACGTACGCACCTCGACCGATACGTGGAACAGTGTGGCCCCCACGACCGCGAATGGGAATCTAAAAGGGCTGGTCGATTATGCCGTGGACGAGTTCGGCCAGGCCGCGGGCAATAACCTGGGACTCACCCCGGCCACAGGGTTCCGCGGCTATACGATTGACCGCACCAACGGCTTGCGCCTCTTTAACACGCAATTGTCCCTGTACGATGGGGCTGCCGAGGCAGTGCGCATCAATAACGACGTGGGCATGCGCCTGGTCACCGGCTCAGGGCTGCTCAATAAGGTTACATGGTACAACGCGGTAGACGGATACGACCAGGCCGCCATTGGCGCGACGTTGTCAGGTGGCACGAGCGACTTGACCATCAACGTCAACGCGCGCGACCCATCGACGGGCGCATTCAGTGGGCAGGCCCAGATCATTGTGCAAAATACCGTGACCACCTCCGCGATCAAACTCTTGGCAAACGACGGCTCGGTAGACGGGCCAAACAAGTACTGGCTGGTCACAAACACCGGTGCCACCCTCAGCGGTATGGGCATGTCGATCACCAGCGGCAACGGGTTGACGATTGGGGTGAACGCGGGAGCGGGGGGCTATACCGCACTGATTATGCAGTTGAGTGAGGAAAGCGGCGGCTATGCGACCATTCAGGCTGTTCAGTCCTCTGGATCGGCCTACGGGACACTCGCCCTCAATCCGGTCGCGGGCAATGTGACGGTGACCGGTTCGGGGCGCCTGATCGCGCCGACCCAACAGCCGGGCAATGGGGTCACGATGGCGAATGAGTCGGTCAGCAATCTATCAGCGTTCGTCTCTACGACCAACGGGTTGCTGATCATTGTCAATTCTACCAGCGGCGTCTGTGCCATCTTCCAGATGCGCGGGGGTGTCAACACGGTCAACGAAATCAGCGATCCGTCCGGCGTGTTCAGCCATACCAAAGACACCGCCACCAGCATCAACGTTTATTATGACGGCGGATATAAAGTGCAGAATCGCATGGGTGGGTCTGCCACAGTCTACGCTGTCCTTTTTGGCGTGTAACCCACAGGGAAGGGCAAATGAGACGTCTAGGTCATATCCTACTGCTATTGGTCGTTTGGCTTAGCCTTGCGTGTGGTGGTAAGCCACAGGCGATGCACAGCGCGTCGCCCTATACCTATTATTTTCCGGTTGCGGGCTTTTATGAGCCATCACCGCTACCGACCCCCGCGCCGACGCCTGATCCTGACCTGGCGTGTTTCACCGATCCAGCAGCGGTTGTCTTTTACCGGCTGCTACTTACCGACAGTCGCCAAGCGCGGGCGGCGTTGGTTTGTGATCCGCGCTTGGTGGCGGCGGCCAAAGAGCGGGCGGTCACGCTCGCTGGCGAGGGAGCGTTGTCGCACTGTGATGCGCGGGGCGAGTGCGTCAACCGTGTGGCCCGGCGCTATGGCTGCACCCTTCCGGCTGGCTACGCGCCGAATGGGAATAATATTGAATCCCTGGCGGCGGGCACGCCTGATCCGTGGGTTATCTTCGTGTGGCTGGCCGCCTCGCCCAGCCACAGCGTCCACCTGTTTGCGCGCGACCCAAGCGGGAACATCCAACGGCAGTTCCAACAGCAAACACAGATCGGCATCGCCAGCTATTACGCGCCCGGCAGTGCCTGGGGCTACTACTGGGTGATCCTGATTGCTGACTGCCAGTTGCCTCTTTCCGCCAGCCCTATGCTACAATATATGTACGTAACTCCCCTTATGCAAAAACGTGAACTTTCGTGGAATTAGTAGATAGGAGCGCTTTATGGCAAATCCTCTCGATCCTAAGTGTCAGGCCTTCGCGGTCAACAGTGCGGGGCAGGTCGTGGGTGTCAAGTTGGCGATCCGCGAGGTAGCGGGTGCCAAGTATGTACTCAAGAGTGTTACGCTACAGGATGAGACGACGCAACAGGGCACCACGGTTGCGAACTGTAGTGTACTGAACAAGGATGGGATCAACACGGGGTTGCTGGTGCGGATGGCGTGGCCGGGGGCTGGGCCGTTCTGGGACGCCAGTGCCTTACCGGGGAACAATGACAACCGGCACATGATTACCAACGGCTTCAACCCTGGGGTTGACGGGCAGAACATGGGGCCGCTGGCGTTGTTTGTGGGTACGCAGAACAGCCCCGAATCGGACGTGCTGTATGGACTGGGGCTGCCGATGAACCGGCATGTTTCGTTCACCGTGGTCTTCCAAGAGCGCGGCGCAGTCGTGGTTGATCCGCCTGTCGATGGCGCGTTAGCGGAGAAGGTGGCGGCGTTAGAAGCGCGGATCGCCTCACAGGAGGCGTGGCGCGCGGGCGTGGCGGGTTTTTTCGAGGAGTTCCCCCATTGACGGCGGGGGGCAGCACACGACTTGCTGCGCACTGGATACCAGGAAGCAACCGCGGTCAAGATCACGACTACATGAAACGGGCGCGGTTTGGCCTGATCAAGGTGGTTTCGACCGACCCTGACCGCGTCAAAGAGGCGTTGGCGTATGCGACCTCGGAAGTAATCATCCGGCGACACGACATCTCGGAAGAGCAAATGGAAATGGCGCGTGATCCGGTCGGCACCGGCAAACGCCATGCGGCTTTCTGGCGTGCGCAGTTTGCACCGGGCGGGCGGCTGGCGGGGCTGCCGATGCACCGCATCTTGGTCGAAGGCATTAATGAGCCATCGATCCATAATGTGGCGGAAGAGCAGATCGCGCTGGCCTATAACCTGGCCTTTCTGGATGATCTGCGTAGCTATGGGATTCGCGGGCTGGCGCTCAATGCCTCAAGCGGCTGGGTACGCAATACCGATACCGACACGATAAAAAGCACGCGCCCGGTCTGGGGCACCTTCAAGCCCCTGGAGCCTGCCATCCTTGCCGGTAAGCATGGGCTGGGCCTCCATGAGTACTGGCGTGATGATCCAGACGAGGGCTGGTTTACGGACAGCCAGGGCTATCGCTGGGGGTGGAATGCGCACCGGCACTGGGCCTGTCCGCTGCGTGTGCCGATCTACATTGGGGAATGCGGCATGAGCAAGGAGATCAATGGGAAGCCCGCGCCCGGCCAGTCTGCGGGCTGGGTCGGCAATGTGTCACCGGCTGTCTATGCGGAGCAGGTCTGGCGCTACGTGAACAAGCTGCACCCCAACGTTGTCGCGGCTTGTTTGTTCACGACCGACATGGAGAGCGAGGATTGGCGCGTCGATGACACCCTCCAGGCCCATGAGGAGCTACTCAGACGGCGCACCAGCTACATATTCCCAAGTGTATGGCCGGTCACCCCGCAAATCCCCTGGGTGGAAACCCCGGTCGATCCGCCTGATCCGCCCACGTCGGACAAGCTCAAACTGATCTGGCCCAAAGGGTTGCGGATCAACAGTTACTTCACCGCTACGCACAGCGGGATCGACTTGTCGATGTTTGAGCGCACTCCCCTCTATGCACCGACCGATGGACGGGTCGCGATGAGTGCGCGCGATACGGCAGCCAACGGGGGCTATGGGGAGTATGTGCGGATCGACTACCATAGTTTGCTGGGTATGCACTACCTGATCGGGCACATGATAGAACGGGCGGTCGTGACGGGGCAGTATGTCAAAAAGGGTCAACTCATCGGCTATAGTGGGAATACCGGGAACTCGACCGGCCCGCATGCCCATGTGGAAGTGAGATTGACCGAAGACCCCATCGGCGGGATGACGGTCTATCGCAAGGGGGTGTCGCACTTCTCGCGCGGGCAGGTTGATCCGATAGCCTTCCGTGCGGCGCTGACGCATCAATATGGGGAGGAATAATGATCGCCTTCTTGCACCGCACGAACATCCGCGCAAAACCGACCATCGCCGGGGGCATCCTACGCACCGCAATGGTCGGGGAGACGGGGAAACTGCTAAGCGACACCCCGATTGCGGCCAATGGCTATCAATGGTACAACGTGGAAGTCGGGCCAACGACCGGCTGGTGTGCCAAGATGAGTGCGGGCGTCGTGCTGTTCTCCATCGTAGAGGATGCGGGGCCGCCGAAGCTGGCTCAGTATACAGATCGGGAATTGCTGGCGCTGATGGTCGCGGGCGAAGCGGGGGGCGAAGCACTGGCGGGTCAGGTGGCGGTTGCGTGCGTGCCCTTCGCGCGTCTCATCCGCCAGCAAGCCCACTATGGCCTGTCCCTGCGCTCGATCCTCTTAAAGCCCTTTCAGTTTTCGACGTTTAACGACGACCACTGGGAAGGTTTTTTGCCGCGCATACCGGCCTTCCTGCCGCTGGCTGATCTTGCAATCGCAGGGCTGCTCAAGTCGCCCACAGCCACGGCTACGCATTACTGTAGATATGATCTGCAACCCCTGCCTGACTGGACACAGACACGCTACAGCGTGTTTTTAGCACAAGTGGGGAATCACAAGTTTTACCAAGAGAAATAGAAGGAGACATGGAGATGTTAGTTACGTTAACAAATGGAGAGGTGCTGGTCGCCAAGCGCGCGGTAGACTACTTATTGCAAGTGGTCATGCCCGCGCAAACGGCGCTGCGCATCCGGCGCGCGGCGCGTGAGTTATTCATCACAGCCGGGGAGATCGAGCAGGAATACCAGAAGATCACCGACCGCTACAGCGTGCGCGGGCCAGACGGTCAGATCCAGTTTGAAATGGCGGGGGGCCAACGCCAGCCAGTGATCGGGGATCGCAAGGCGCTGCAACAGGCGCGCACCGAACTACTCGATGAGTCAACCGTGGAAGTAGAACCGCTGTCAATCGCTACCCTAAAAATAGCCGAGGACATCCGCCCCTCAATCCTCATGGACATGAGCGACTGGCTCACCGGGGACACCGCGATTGTCGGGGAGGCGCGCCATGTCCGCGTAGGCGACTTTGTCTACACCGCCAACGGCATCCACGCGCTGGCCGACAAGCCGATGAGCTTTGAGAATGCCACGAAACTTTGGAGAATTTATACACAGTTACGCACCGCGTCGAAGATCGCCACCGACCGGCGCAAGGAGCTATTAGAAAAACACGCACGCCGCAATGCAGAGGGAGAGATGGTCTACCTAGACCGAGTAACGAACCGCGTGGATGTAGAAGAGGCGTTCTATGCAGAGGAGGCTGAACTGCTGGCCTCGGTGAGTAGGGTTGAGGGGATCGGGGTGACGTGGCTAACGGCATTAGAAGAGCAGCACAAATTGCCTGGGCACGTCGTGGCCGCGCTACTCGATCTTGTTGTAGAAACACCAGAAATCGAAGGAGCAACGCATGAAGAAGCTACTGGATAAGGTGCCCGGCAGCGCCTGGTCGGGCTTGCTCATTGCGTTAGCCTCGATCATTCAGGCTAACGTTGAAAATCCGTTGATCTACCAAATGGCAATGTTCGCGATCTTCGGGGCGCTTAAGGGGGTGAGCGTAAACTTCGACGCGATCCTAAAAAAGATCGAGGAGGCGACCGGGGAGAAGTTGCCGCAGGAACCGCCGACCATGAGCCGCGGCGTAGCCGGTCAGACACCACCACCCCCCGCCGAGTCAAAGGTGATGCACTGGTTCTTTGGCTAATTTGCCGCCAGGGGAAGTCGGTGCTATACTACGCGTGGCTATCCTATTAGCCCCATCTGTGAAACTGTTATGCCCGACAAAAAAAGAGATAAGCGCCGAGGTAAGGGAAGATTCCCACTGCCTCGGCGCTTGCATTTGTGGGCAAAGTGCCCTTTGCTATGCTATAATAGCAAGGTCACTTACCGTTTTAGTGCAGAAAAGGAGCTTGTTTTGTATCAGAAAAAACTACTCGTTGCCGCCTTCGCCGCTCTCTTCATTCTCGCCACTGCTCTCATCGTCAACGCTCAAGATCCGGTTACCGCTACCGTCTACCTGCCCTTCGTTTCGTCGGGCGGGCCAGCCGATAAGCCAACCGCAGCCCCAACCGCACCGCCAACCGCAACCCCAACCGCAACCGCAACGCTAACGCCTACCGTAGACCACAACGCGACGCTGATTGCGGTTCTGCAGGAGACCCTCACCGCTCTACCAGGGGCCACAGAACTGGCGGATATTCGGGCGACCCTAACCGCATTGGTGCCTACCAGCACTCCGACCCCCACGGAGACCGCCACGGCAACGGAGACCGCGACACCGACCGCTACGGAGACCGCTACGGAGACCGCTACACCCACGGAGACACCCACGGCGACGGGGACACCGGATCTTGTGGCTACCATCAGCGCGGGCGTAAAGGAAACCCTGACGGCGGAAGCGCCCACGCTCACCCCCACGGTGACCGATACGGCGACGGCCACCCCAACCGAAACCGCGACCGCCACGGCCACGGCAACCGTCACCGGGACACCGGACATGGTGGCAACGATTGCCGCAGGGGTCAAATCGACCTTGACCGCGGAAGCGTCTATCGGGACACCGACCATGACGCCGACAAATACGCCTTTGCCCACAGCGACCGCCACGCTACTGCCGGGAACCATTCCCCTGCCACCAGGCAGTGGGGGCTGAGCGGGCGATCTGGGTTAGGGTCTGATCGTCCTCGCCGTAGCCTTTTTCCAGCAGGATGGAGCGGGCGAGTTTTGCATCCTGGATCAGCGCTATCAGCGCGATCAACGCGGCGGGCTTGCCTGCCTGGTATTGCGCCAGCGCATCGGCAAGATGGGTGATCAATTTACCGTCAAGTGTTTGCATGATTTTCTCCTAAAAAAAAGAGGCAGACCGCAAGTGGGGGTCTGCCTCTTTTTTTTGTTTGATAAAAACTACGTACAATTTATGTACGTAGTTTTCTACGCATATAGCTCTTTGGCGTAGTGTGACTGGTAGAGGTATGGGTATTCGCGGATGCGTAGATCCGCGGGGAACGCGTCGATCTCCTTGAGTAGGTGCCCATGTGCGCCGGGGAGTTGTTTGACAAAGAAGGGCACGCGTGCGCCCTGGCACTGGTTCCGCAGCCCGCGTACCCACGCCAAGTCCATTGGGCGGGCATGGCTGCCTGACTCGCAACCGGCGATTACCCAGCCCACGCCTTCCAGTAAATAGTTGCCCCGCATCGCCACAGGGGAGTGCCCGCTGTTCCAGCAATGATCGGCCATGCTATCCCCACAATGACAGCAATCGCTCTCGAAGCTAAAATCCAAAGAGGATAGGAGCGGCTCACAGGATAGGAAGATCACGCTGGCGGGCACGGTTAGCAGGGCGGGAAGCCGCTTGTCGAGTGTCTCCTGGTTCTCGATGCTGGCTCCGATCCATACGTGGGAGTTGCGGGCCAGCCAATGGGTGGCATCTGGGTAAGCGCCAGCCTGTTGCTGGGCTAGTTCGATGAGCCGGATCACGTTTTCGGGTCTCTTGGTCAGCAGCAACCAGTCCAGGTTGCCGGTGCGTTCGATTAGCGCTAGCAGATCGCGGCGCACGGGTTCCCAAGCGGGGTGATCTTCAAAAACATCGCTGAGCGAGGCACAAAACACACGTTGGCGCGCGGGCTGGACGCTGACTTGGTAGCACTGGGGACAGGTGAATCCTGCTAGTCCGGCGATTACACCCAGCACGGGGCCGCGCCAGCCACAGGTATAGCACTCCATCCAGCCCGCGCGGTTCCACGCCTCCACCTTGCGCCAGTTGCTCTCCGCCGTCCGTGTCCGCGTGCCGGTCGGCCCCCACTGCGCCTTATGGTAGCGGTGATCCATCAGCTCTTCTGCGTAGCAGAATTTACACCCCTCACTCACCTTCGTGCAACCGATGAGTGGGTTAAACGTATGATCCGTCCATTGAATCTTGCTCTTCTCTGCCATAAATCACTCCCTTGCGAAAAAACGGGCTTGCCGCTACCGATAGATCCAGTAATTTGCTTTTCGTTGTTCTCGTGCGGCGGCGATGCCCTCCACGAGTAACCACGCGACGACATAGGCCGTAGACGGGCGACCGCCTTGCAGTAAAACGTTGTCTTTGGCCCATTCCCCGATCCAGTCAAGGGCTTGTGGCCGGGTGGCTGGATCGGCCAGTAGGGTCTCCACCTGCTTCTGCACCATCTTCCCCTCCTGCGATTTCTAAAAGTATCCGCCACTGCGGGTGGCAGATACGCCATAGTTCGGTATTTAGCGCGGCCGCGATCTGGGCAATGTGCCAGAGTGACCAGGCGCTGCGCCCGGCCTCTAGATTGGTAATCTGCGTACGCGACAAGCGGATAGACTTGGCGAGGGTTGCCTGCGTTACGCCCCTGTCCATGCGCAGGGTGCGTATGCGCTGGCCCATCTCGCCATCCAGTGCGTGTTGGCTCATGGTTTGATGATCGCGCCCTTGTTGCGCGCTTGCATGGTAGCGAAGAGTTCGTTGCGCATGGACACACACGCTGCCAACGGGCCTTTGAAGAGGACGGTGAACACGCCATCGCCGGGGAACGTTCCCTTCACCGTGGACATAGCGCCATTGTCAAAGACGCGGATCGACATCAATTGTTCAAGATTAACGTAGCTCCGATCAACCGCGGCAAAGCGTAATCCATACCGTTCCAGCGTCTCCATTAGCCTGCTGACATAGCGGTCTGTATCGGCAGGTTCCCCCTTAAAGAGGGTCGAAAATTTTCCTGTGGGATCTAATTGCGCAAGCACCGACCCCCACTCGGCACGGTTCACGATCATTACTTTTTCCATATTCACCAAGTTTCCGTCGATATCTGGTACAAAAAACATGATGCGTTCCTTTCTGTATATGCGTGAAACTTCTTGGTTATTGGTTATTCTAGGGGAGGGAGCAACACGTAACAGCCAGCCAGGTCAGGCGACTCGATAAACACCCCGCCCCGCTCGAGACAGATCTCTTTCTGTCGTAGCTCTACCGCCCAGTCCTCTCGATTGAATAGGTATATCATGGTTGCTACGGAGCAGATGATGAGTAGCACCAGCAACACCCCTGCCGTGACGATCTTTAGGTCTTCCACTGCTGCCTCCTATTGTACTTGTGGGTAGGTGCGTTTTTACCACAAATGCACCTACCCACAAGATGCCTACAGTTCGTTGACCAGTTTTGTCAACTCTTCCAGCGACATGTTCTTGAGTTCGGCGTCCTGCTTTTCCGCGATGATTCCCAGCAGTTTTTGCTTCTGCGCCGCTTTGTCGGCGGCGCTTTGGCGTTCTGCTTGTTCTGCCAAGCGGACTTCGACCACCCGTTTTACAATGGCGATCTGTAGCGCTAGCACTTCATCTGCCTGGCTTTTGGTTGCCAGTAAACTCTCTTCTTTTTGCGCCTTGCTTTGTGCGTTCAAGCCCTTAAAAATGCTGTCCAGTGCGGTCAGCGGCAAATCCCACAGATCCTCAACCGAACACTGGCCCCGGTGCAAAAATCGGATCTTTTGACGCGATGCTTTTTCAAACATGATTGTCTACCTTTCTCAGAAAACTAGATTGACCATTCGTGATGAACCGGTATTATCTTGAACCTTCACGAGCAGGCTGTTGCGCTTGGTTGCGCTAAACCCAAGCCCAGACAGTTGATCGGAAGTGGGTTCCACTTTCATTTTGCTGCCCAGCGCTTCAAACACGCGCTTGTGCATCATAAACTCTTCACGTAAAAACTCGTTGAAGAAGCCATTAGGCTGGGTATCGTTGACACAGCCTTGTAGCATAAAAAACGTGTGCTTATGCCCTAGCCCTGGTTGACCGTCCCAATGGTTTGGGGAGGCCATGATGACCGACACCGGATGAAACCGATTGGTTTCAATCCCCCAAAGCGTCTTTGTGGCAGCGGTTGACTTTAGCGATTCGACCAGCGTAAAGCCGCTTTTACGGGAAAAGGTCACCTTCGCCACCTCGACTTCTTCCCCGTGGTAAATATCGACAGGATGCTCAAACTGAAAAAGCTTGTCGTCAAATTCGATTTCTGCGCTAAAGCCGGAATGCCCCCCGCGATGACTGTAGTTATGGACGAAAAACCGGTATTCCCCTTCCTGCATCCGCGTACGCGTGGCCCATGTGATATTTTCCACAGCGACTTGCTCCCTGCGGGGCTGGATAATATCGACATCCAGCATACCGCTGCTCGCGCTCTGCTGGCCCTTGAATGGGTAGTAAATATGGTTCCCATTCGGTTCAACACAGTGTGCGTCGTAGTCGTTTGGGTTATCTCCCTGCGTGTTCCACTGGATCGAGAAGCGCAACACCCCGTCCACCTTACCGCCCGCAGCCTTGACGCGCTGCTTCATGCTGTCGGCAATGTTGCCGTTGTACGCCCAGGAAAAGCCGTTATCCCACTTAAACAGCGATGGGCTATTTTTCACCTGTGGTGCGACGAGGGATACCAGATCCGATTCATTGTCACTACCGACCCACGCCTCAATGCTTTTTGCTGTGGGTAAAACCGTAGCGATAAAATCAGCAATCGCCATGCCCGCTACGCCTTCTGGTTTTTTACCGGCTTTTGCCTCCAGATGTAGCTCTGCAAATACATCGCCGGTCATGCGGGCAACCGCGCTGCGATTGGCAAAAAGAATATTATTGATTGTAATGTCGGCTAGGGTTGCATGGCGGCGACCTAATGAATCCAGCAGGCCAAGATCCGTAATCGTTTTTTGCGCATCCTCTACCATTTTTTTGGTGAAGATGGCCTTGGGTCGTTTGTAGTGGGTCGGTGCAACGATGGCTTCATACTTGCGCACCGCGACCTCAACGTCGGTGCCTTCGGTCAGATCCACGAGCAGCGTTCCGATACTATGGTTTTTTATCCGTGAGAGTGCGGTGCCCGCCAGCACCGATTCACGCCATAAAAACAAGTCTTTTTCATGGCTAGCCAAAGCGTCATAGATCGCATGTAGGTTGCGAAACTGGGTGAGTGCCGCTTGCCATTCAGCCCCCTTGTACAGCGTATTCTCTGCGATCATGTCGATTACCGTATCAACCGCGTCTAGCGAGATTTCCTCAAGAGAACGCTGAAATACATGTTTGGAATCACGGTATTCAGCCATCACGGACGATTCCGACCGGCTGGATCGGGTGACAAAGCGGGGCGGCAAGTCTACGCGGAAGTGATTCCATTCGCGCGCTCCCCCTTCGATCTGCTCATAGCTCAATGCCGTACCAAACCCTCGCTCTTTGGTTACAAACACGTCACAAATAGGCGCCGCTTTGACATAGGCCGATAACGCGTCAATGACCGGCTGGTAGGTCGTGTCATGGGTTGTAAAATCCCAAATGCTGACAACTTGGGTGCCCTGAATCAAAACGACGTTCCCAAACGCGCGCATGAAGTTTTTGCAGCAACTGCAATCGAATTCGCGCCGCGTGCGGAATACCAAATTAGCGCCGGGCGGGAAACTGTCGAGATACAAGGCCCATAGCGCTTCCTTGTCTACATCCGCCACAAAAAGCGTTGTGACGCCGTCTAGCATCGACGCGACATGATCCTGGAGAAGGTTTCGGAATTGCTCGAATTGCATAAAAGCTCCTTTTGCCTGTATTCTAATTCAAAAAACTTTCGTTGTATTACTGCGCCCAGGCCAAACAGCCCTCGGTCTGGCAGCGTCCGTGGACGTGCCCGTTATAGCTCGACACGGTGAAGTTGAGCGTCCCCCCGCACTTGGGGCAGGGGATCACGCCGGTTACACCGCGCGCTCCTTTTGTCTCTTTGCGGATGTCGACCATTGCTTTGATCAGTAGTGCGACCATTGCATCCTGCTCCTTGTGCTTGGCGTCGATCTCTTCCTGGGTGTAACGAGAACACAGGCGACAGGGAACAACCGCGTCGGGGTCGGTACAGATCCAGCGATAGGGCGTTTGCGTCGTGTCCTTGACGTTGGCGTACGCGACCCCCGCGCTGCATCGAACCGTGGGAATCCCTGTGTAGAAGCGGCACCAGTCATCGCTGCCGCGTTTATTCGGCTGGCCCATCAGTGTAGAACCTTTCTCTTACATAGGGGTTTTCCCAGTCACCCGCTAAGCGTTTGTCGAACTCGGCGCTGATCACTGGGTTATAGGAGTCGGCCAGATCCGCCAGCGCTTCGTGCGCGGTCTGTTCCCCCGTGGCCCACAGCGTGTCATCAGTCTGGGCTACGACCGCGTCCAGCAAATCCCAAAAGTCGTAGAGGAGTTTATCGCGCTCTTCGAGGAGTTTGTCGCGCTCTTCTTCCAGCCGAGACGCCTTTTCCGCGGGCATCTCGCCGTTGGCCCACCCGACCGTCACCCGCACGCAGGGTAGCCCGCGGTCAACGCGGGGCCACATATCGAATTGCACGTAGTTTTGTGCATTTGCGCTTTCCAGCATCGCCGCGGCTTGATCGGCCAGGGACGCTACCATTGGGGACATATAGGTGGCTTTTTTCGTGTCTTCCGACTCATCAAATTCGGCCAACCGCAACTGCAATTCGGGGTGCTTAGCGGCCTCCTGTCGCGTTCTCCAGGTAAGCCACCGGCCCGCCAGTTTGTCAATGGGTTTCAAGAATACTGTGTTCATTGTGGTTCCTTCCATGCCTCGTCATCGGTTAAAACGGCTATCTGCACTAACGCCAACGTCTTTTCCAGCAGATCGTTGGTTTCCGCGACCTGTGCGGCCAACGCTAGGATCTGCTTCTCTTGATCCGCGATAATATTCACCAGCGGGGCTATCGTTCCCCGCAAAAAACTCTTTGCCATTTCGGGAGAACAATAGCATAGGTTGTAGTGAAGATTCTCAACAAGTCTTTCCACTTCGGCACCCGTGGGGTTAGGCATCGTTCCTCCTTCGGTCATATTTTCGGTTTTCGGCCACATTTTCGGTCATATTTTCGGTTTTTCGGTCATCTGCTGGGGTTCTTTGGGGGCTGAAAACCGTGTTACGCGCACCGGCACCGCCCCGGCTGCTTGGGCTGCGCCTACATCCTCATCACTGTCGCCGTAATAGGTAGTAACACCGGCCAGTTGCAACATGGCTGGATTGGGCTTTCGATAGAGCGGCGCATCGTAGACGACTGCCATTGTCTGCTCTTGATAGCGAAACGCGGCGGTCAGCGTCTGGGTCACGGCGACAATGGCCTCCGGTTTCGCCGTTGGGTGGTAGGTGGCGATTCGCAAACTAGCTACCTGAATCCCATAGTCGGCTAGGCCCGCAAAGAGAAACTCCAGCCGGTGCAGAAACTGCGGTACCGATGGAAAAAACGTGGCTTCGGGGGTGCGGAGCGCCAGACTGCCCTGATTGGTAATCAGGTGAATTACTTGGCCGGTCAGTGCGGCGCAGAGGGTATGGTTGAGCAAGTGCGGTCGATCTTCCTGCCACTTGTGCCCATAGTCTAAAAACGTGCCGTCCACGTCGGCACCCACGGTGGCCGCCATGCGCTGTGCGTATGGCAAGGCGCTAAACAGTTTCATTGCGCGTTTCCTCCTTGAAGGTAATACCGGCGCTGGCTAACCAGCCACGATTGTGCGCCAGGAGCGCGGCTTGCCACTTGGCCGGGCCTGGTTGCGCCCAGGTGCGACGGGAGAGGACGCGCCCAGGCGTACGCTTGATCTCCTGCTTCGATTGCACTTCGGCGCTCTTGTTGCAGATACAGATGATCCACTCCTTGTAACCGCTATGCCGCACCTCTACGGTCGTTTCGGGATAGCAAAATTCCTTTTTGAGATAATAATGCTCCCCGATCTTCTCCCACTTGTCTTTCATGCGCCCTCCGTAGTAGACCGCGAGCACAAGCTGCAATCGCTGGCGTTCACCGCGGGTACGACGGGGCCACTATCTACCCACGTAATGCCGGACGGTTTCTGGTATGCGGTCTCCAGAATCGGGCGGGAACACACGGGGCAAGCGTAGGTCGGCACCTCGTCCAGAATCTCATCAAGGCTACTCCCCTGCCACCCACAAGCGTTGCAAAACAGCTCTGCGGCGGCGGACGGGTTCGATAGCGTCTCCATCGCAAAGCGCTTGGCAACCGTGACCGCAAATGCGCGCTTATAAGCGCGATCTATCACGCGTCGGTACAGGATGCCACCCCAGATGAACGAAAGGGTCGTGTCCTTGCGAGTGATATCCACTTCGACAAAGCCTGCCGGTGTCGCAACGGACAGGGACAGCGCCTTCGCCCCGCCCAGGCTTTCCGCCCGCTCCATCACGACCCCCACAAAGGGGGCTTGTGTGTCAAAATGCTTAGTCATTGTACGCTCCTTAACTGCTGTATTTTACAGAACTCATTGTAACATAGGTAATACGATAGCACAAATTTGCACTACCGTGTTTGTGCTATAAACACCGCGATAGCGATAGCCGTTGCCGCCAGGAGGATCGGCCAGATCCGTGGTCGCCGTTTCCGGTTTTTCCGTTTCCGGTCAAACAGGAGATGGCCGAGGTCTTGGATCACCCACGCCAGCAGTAAGCCCCAAAGCGTGTAGGGGGCGATCTGCCAGTAGGGTAACGCGATCTGACTGGGTGTGCAATGGGAAAGCTGACAGTAGTTGAGCCATGCGCCATTGACGATCCAGGTGAGCAGATGGGACAGGAAGGCCGCGTAAGCGGCGCGGGTGAGGGTGCCAAGGATGGGGGTATGGCTGATGCCGCGGTGCGGGATCGCCCGTGCGTACAGGAACCAGGCCCATTGCCAGAGTAAGCCCAGTGGCCGTGCGAGGCTGTAGAAGCGCGCTTCCTCCCACGTTGTGCCCTCCAGGTCAGCGTCGGGGGTGATCAGGATACCAGCCACAGTGCCGCACCACACGCCAATGCCCAGGGCAGGGTTGCCGGTCGCGTAGGCGTACGCGCCGATGCTGCCTAGTGGGACTGCGAGTGTCCACGCGACGGTGGCGTGCGTGCGGCCTGTAGCCATTGCGCTAGCCTTTGGCCTCTGGGCAATACTTGTAGAACAGTTCCAGACACTGGGCGCGGTTCGGGCTAGCACCCCGCTCCGTCCCGACGAGCGTTAGTTCCTCGCCTTCGCCGCTGCAAACCGTGATCCAGCCGCTACACCAGTAGACCACGTAGGCGACGGTCACCCGATCAATGTTACGAAAGATCGGTGTATTAATGAAGCCGAAGGTGAGCAGCCGCAACTTGCTGATCGTGCCGGTGCGGAGTAGGTTATCCAGCACAGCACCGGGGGTTTCTGCCATCGCGTCGGCGTAGGGCACTTTCATTACTAAGGTTGTCATGTCGCGTCTCCCGTAAAAGAGGCGTAGGTCTCGTTCAGCCGGGCAAGCCCTTGTTCTAGCGCTTGGCTCGTCGCCTCTATGCGTTGGAACAGGATGATCTCTTCCGGCGTCAAGGCTTCCCCGCGCCATTGCAAAAAGTGATCGCTGGCCCGTCGATCCGCGTCACAGAGGCGATCAACGGATTCTTGTAGGTAGGTGGGCTTGCTCACTGTGCCCCCCAAATGACTGGTAGATAGATCGCCGGTAGCACGACCGTTACCTGTCGGATACTGCACAGATTGTCCCCACAGGATTCAGCCGTGGCTAACCAGGGCTTGTCCTGCGATGAAAACTCGACGTAGTGGTCACAATGTACACTGTCGCCGCTTTCCGTCTCAATCCGGCTGATTTTCCGGTTCACGCGGATCTCGATGGCGGTGGCCTGGGTGACATCACAGGTAACATGCGCCGGGTTGCCCAGTGCGACATAGATCACGTCTTCGGCCTGGACTGTTGCGGGAAGCAAGGTAAGCGCCGCCGCCAGAAAAAACTTGCCAATCTTCAATTTCTTAGATACAATCATGGCTAGCTCCTTTTTACCGCTAGGGTAGCGGGTTGCGCCCCGCTGCCCTAGCAACCACTTTGCAGACAAAAATTAGATGTATTGTCAAACAGCCTTCGGCTGTGCTGACCGTAACAGCAGCCCTGCGATATAGGGGGCACCCAACAGACCCGCATCCAGCAGATCGTATCGGTTATCTGTCTCACCTAACTGCAAGCCAATCGGTGATCCGCCAGCTTGCAAGTAGTAGGTGGCGGCCTCGATCCGCGCCCGTAATCGCCGCTCGCCGCTCAGGTGCAACCGGCTCACGTAGGCCGCGTCAAGGATATTGAAGGCATCGGCCCGATCCAGGGGTAACACCTGAGAAAAGAGGGGCGAGATCATCAGATTGGTAATAAACGTGCTGTCCTCTTTGCCAACCTGGGGCATCGGCGGGGCTGGCGCTTCCCCTTCCAGCGGGGAGAAATATTCCCCTGTGGCAAACCGCGTCCGCATCCACGCCTCCACGACGTTACCGCCTGGGTCAGCGTAGCCCTCGATTGCGCCGTGGGTGATCTTGACGTTCGTGGCCCCACATGCGGGGCAGTTGACACAGGTATGCCCCTTCACAATGTAGCTCTGCCGTTCCTCTAAGCAGCACACGGTGAAGGTTTCCATCTCGGTAGGCCGCCGCCCACGGCGACCAAACTGGATCTCGATACGAGCGAGGGCTTCCTCGTCCTGTGGGGTAGCGACCACCGCGCGGGGCTGGTAAGGGCCGACCAGCACCGCCTTGGGAATCACCATGCGCTGGCTACCATCTTTTTGTTTCATCGACAACCCGCGGGCAGCAATGTTGGCAATCGTATTCGCTAGGCTCTCGCTGGCACAGATGATCGCTCCCTCTTGCGCAATCACCCCTTTCTGCGTAGCGCGTGCGGCCAGCACACTCACGTCCGCATCTTCACCGTCATCCTCGACAAAAACGTGCTTACCCTCCCGTACATGGAGAGAAGCCAACTTGCTCAACCGGCTGTACCAACGGCTTGGCGGGGCTTGTCCGCCCCATTCAATGATCACGGCGTACTTTGTGGCGTTGCCTGCTACCATCTCCATTGCTACCCCCTTCAACCTGCGCTATACCTAATACCAAAAACATTCATTACATTAATACAGTATAACACAGGTAACACGCTGTTACAAAACGCACATTGGCTATTTAGCAATAATGTCGGTAAATTTCTTGGCTTTGCCGCGGCTTTCGGCCAGCACAGTGAAGGTGCTACCGGCGCGGGTGAGGGCGACGCGTTGGCCCAGCCAAGATGCGGGCGGCATGGTTCTGGGTACGTTGAGGGTGGCGGCGATGCCTTGCGCCTCGAAGATAAAATGGGGGTCGCTGGCGGTGTCGGTGCGTGTCCACAAATACCAGTCAATTTTCACGATCTGCGGCTTCATGGGTTCCTCCGTATGTGCAGCCCTTTGGTAATTCACGGCTGACTAGGTTGAAGTACTGATCCAGCGTATAGATGAATTCGTCGTGGTAATAACCACAGACGTTGCGGGTCGGGAAGCGCCCTACTGCTTGTTGCTGCAAGCGGTGTGATAACTGTCCAAACGTGCGGGTCAGGGGCTTGTTTAGGGTTGCCACCCATTGTCGATAATGGGTGGCGCTAATCCAGTAGCGCCCGTAAATTTTGCGCACCGGCCAGCCCTGGGCTTTGGCAAACGCGATCAACCGCGCGGGCGATAGGCCGCACTCGTCCTCGCGCGTGTCTCCACGCGGGTCGAGAAAAGATAATTGTTCGATCATCTTGGGATATCCTTAGAAAAGGAGGGCTGATCGGGGTCAACCCTCCTGCAACGTTAGATCAACGGGGCGATGCTCCGGCTCAATTTATCGCCGGTCGCTACGTCCAGATCGGCTACGGAAAACACAGTATCAGCCAACTTTTCGATGCTATCGTAACCAGTGCGGGCGACCGCTACATACAATAAGCGGCTGCCGGTGTCGGCCTTGAACGCGTGCCACTGCTGTGCAACCTGGGGCGATACCATTGCCTCGCCATCACTGATAAAGAGTACGTCGGCGGCCTTACCGGCCTCGCCCATGCTGCGCAACAGATCCATACTACGCAGCAGCGCCAGATCAAACGAGGTGCCGCCGTTGATAGTGCCCTCGGCCCACGTCAGATGGGCCTCCCAGCCATCAGCCGATGATACTTCGATTGTGTCGTCGTGATTGCTGGAGAAGCTGAATAGTTGGTAGCTCCGGTCTTCCTGCTGCGCGACATGGGCGATGCCCAGCGCGATGGCCTTAGCGGTGATCTCGCGTTCGCCGTGCATCGAGCCGGATACATCGACCGCTGCCACAAACGGGCCTGCTTTTTCGCCTTCGCCGGATAACTCGAAGCTGAGCAGCCCGTGATTAGCAAGCTCGATCATGGTGCTTTTTCGTAGTAGATCCGGGGAGGTAGCACCCAGCAGCGCCACCTGATCCGGCAGGATTTTCAACAGATCCTTGCTCAGCACCATGTCGTTGGGGGTAAAACCCTGGGCGACGGTCGATAGCCGCGCTTGGCTGCCGATATCGCGAAACCGGCCCGCGCGCTTGGCGATCTCCTGGGCTTTTGGAGTGAGCCGCTGCATATACTGGATCGCTGCCTTGGGGTCGGTGCGTAGTTGCTGACCCGCCCCGTGCCCCCAGCCACCCATTGCGACCGCTACCTCGCCGGATTTATCCGCGGCTTCTTTCACCGCTTTGGCAATGTAGGCTTGGTTCAGCGGATCAGCCAACTTACCGGCCTCCGCCGCGGCTTTTGCCTGCGCCTTGGCTGCCGCTTGCTCCGCCTGATCCGCGTGTCTCGCCAGTTCAGCGGCATTCTCAAACTGCGCTTGCGCGGCTGCCCGTGCGGCTGCCCGCGCCGCTTCCGCTTGGCGCTGCGCTTCCTCGGCCTTTTGCTGGCGATCCATGGCCTTTTTTACCGCCTCATCTGTGGTGAGGTTATCCCATAGCATTTTTGTGGTGACCGTCGCCACGGTCAGGTTATTGCGACTGTTGCTGGCAGCCCGTTCCCATCCGTTGTTCTCGGACGCCCAGCCCAAGAGCGAATGGTTGACCACGCGCTCCTGGGGTGCCTCTTCCTGCAACGCCCGACCACTGTACAGGTTATGGAAGATGTCACCGGCCAGATCCGCCTCCGCTTCCCCTGGTGCCCCGGTGACATCCACGGTTAAAAATTTTCCAAGCGCCCGGTCGCCGGGGGTTAGGGCGACCGTCGAAACTGCTGGATTCAGCCGCACGGCTGTGCTTTTATTCGCCATCGTCATCGTCCTCCTGGCGTCGGCTCACGACCGCATCTGCCGGCCACTCGATATTGGGGAAATAAATCACGATACCCCGGCCCATGCCGTCCGACTGCACATCGCGCCAAATGGTGACAAGTTCCTGCTGCTCAGTCTCATCCGCCGCGTACAACATCGTCAGCGCCGCAACATGCCCCTCGCTGCTGTAACTATCCGGCACGACCGCCACGCAACGCCGCCCGTACATGCCCCGTCCACTATAGGAGCGTGGCTCACATTCCGCATCCTCTAACAATTCGATCAATCGCTGTGCGTCCATATTTCCCCCTTCAAACGGTACTAAAAAACTGTATACATACAACGTAATCATTGTAACACAGGTTATATGATAACACAAATTGCAAGATCGATAAAATCACAAATGATCGTGGGATAACAAAAAAAACTACGTACAATATATGTACGTAGTTTTTTTGGGGAGGGCGATGTGCTATTGATTGGGGGATATCGTGACCTAGATATCTACAATGTCCCGAATGTTCTCTATGCGATAATACTTGACCGTAAACCCGCATACGTCGCAGTGGGCATTGTAGGAGACCTCTAGCGTTAGGGGGGCGTCGGCATTCATGCGATCCAGATCGAGTTCCCAGTCCTCGCGCAGGGTCGCTTTCTGTACATCAAAGCCGGGCTTCTCGTAGAGGCTTAACCACTCTTCCAGGGGAATCTTTCCGTATTTCTCATCGACTTCGGCGGCCAGGAGCCGGTTCTTTTCCGAGGCAATCGTTTCGCACTTGGGGCAGATGTTCCATCGGTCGGCTGACATAGTGTGTACACTCCTTTTACCATGAAAATTCGTTGATTTATACTAGTTCGCTGGCGATGCGCTGGGCGATGGCGTCGGTGCCGCCGCGCCAGGAGTGGGTGGGGTGCAGTGTCAAATACTGCTCAATGTCGGCGGCACCCACGCCACTCCCCTCGGCGGCCTGCGCCAAGCGACTCGCCTGTTCTTTTACGCCATGCTCGGCCATCAACTTGGCGATCAGGGCTGCTTCGACGCGCTTCTCCACTTGGGATCGCAGCGTGTCGTAGATCACGTCGTGGGGCGGAACCACCTTGCTGTCCCACGGGGCCATTTTTGTATCCAGCCACGACAGGAACTGGCCGGTTGTCATGGCGTTTAATTCGACGCGGTGCTTTTGTAGCCAGTTGCGCCAACGGAGGGTCACATAGTCGGCAACCGGATGCTTTTTGCCGGTCGGCATATCCTCCTGCTGTAGACCCATTGCCAGCGCTTCCTCTGGCTCCAGCCCCAAGTTGATCACCTCCACCTTGCGTCGAATCCGGCGACTGCGGGTAGCCTCGGTCAGTGCTTGGTAGATGCCGGTGCCGTACGCGTCGGCGTCATGGACACAAAAGATTGTGATCGGCTCCACCCCGTCCCCCATCAGATCCAGCAAATCCTTCGCTGCTCGGGTGGCTTGGCCCTTGCTGGTCAGCAGCGCACAGTCGTGGCGCTCAGGCCAGCGTTCATCGATCAGCAATGGAAAAAATCCCTCCTTTTCGATATACAGCACCTTATTAAGTAGGTAGAACGGGCGTTCGTAGCGCTCGACTTCTAGTGTGCCCAGCGGGATCGTTTCCCCGGTGTGCGGGTGGTATAAGCTCCCGCGTGCATCACGATACATGCGCGGGATCGGGCCGTTGTCGTTTTCATAGTCGGTCAGCACCGCGCAGAAGTGGCTGTAGTTCAGATCCGCGCCACATTGGTCTTGGATGACCGGGCGCATCACATAGTACAGTTGCCGCTGGCTGAACCGATGGCGACCGCTCTCGCTGGCCTTGTCTACCGCGCCGTCCAGGTATAAAAAAATGGTGTCCTTCTGGCTTGCAGCGTAAGGCTTAAGATTTCCGCGCTTGCCTCGCCCTTTCTTCATAGCGGTCTCTACCGCGCTAGAGATGCCTTTTAGCATAAAACTCAGATCGGGAGCTTTCCCGTCGCTCTGGATGGGCATATAGGGCGTGATCACAGTAAGGCGCAACTTGCTGGGTGCGTGTTTGCCTGTGTTGCCAACGTAGTGGCTGACACCGGCCCCGACGACTGCAAGCTGCGCCTTACTGCGGTAGGCGCGTACGCTGGCCGTAATCGGGGTGCGGTTCACCGATATCAGCAGATCGACCTCCTCGTGATCCGCCCCGTCGTATTCAGCCCACGCCTCGGCCACGTAGGGGATGAATGCCCCGAATTGGCCGCGACCGGCAACCTGCTCAAACGTGCCCGTCCCGCGCCCATACCCGCCAGAAAATGCCTCTTTCCCATACCCGCCCAGCCCTCTGTGATCTGGCTCCTGGGTATGGGCGCGCAGCACATGCAACAGCGCGTCGGTATCCTCTATTTGGTTTGCCGCTTGATCGATGTCAATGATCAGGCCAATGTCATTATCTACCGTGTCTGGGGAGATGCCAAGCGCATCGCAGAGCAACCAGACGGACTGGTCACCTGCCGCTTGGCATAGTTCAAAGAAGCTGTCTGACGTGTGCCAGTGCGGGCTGGCTTTACCTGTATACGTTGTTCCCCCCCGCATCGACAGGGCTAGTTCCGCCCAGCTTCCGTCGATGGCAAGCCCCGGTAGATAGACCCTCACCACAGTGCCCGTCTGCACATCAGCAGAGGGCATGATCTTAATACTCGCCTCTCCCATTCTATCAAAGGTCACCCTCGCCAGGTTCCCATTGCACGCAATAATGATATCCCCACCCGTCGAAGCGACAGCCCCACAGATCACGCGTAGGCCGTTGCCCATTGCACCGCGCGTGGGTAACCGCAACAGTTTACTGCTGCGAAGTGGTCGTTTGATCGAAAAGATGGACAGAAGCGCACCGGTGTCCATCGCAAACCCCGGCCCGTCATCGGCCACACTGATCACGTCACCGTCGATCTGCATCACCACAGCGGCAGGCGACGCGGCCGCGTCTAGAGCATTGTCCACCAGCTCCTTGGCGATCAGCTTGGAAATATCTTTTACCGGCACTCCCGCCTTTTGGGCCAGGGTCGGTAACGCGCGAAACAGCGTCCAGTCTTCCCGTTCAAATAGCATGAACTTTCACTCCTTTTCTGCTGACTTCTCAGCAAGAGGATACACCTTGCGCATTTCCGCCATCTCGCGCTCGTCTAGCATGTTGACAACCATATCGTTGCGGTGCAACAGAGATAGCGCCTGATCGCGCTCTTGCTCCGTTTTCGCAAGATAGCCCTCTAAGGTGGCTACCATGTGGATTAGGGCGTTAATGAGGGCCAACGGCAACGTGTCGCCTACGCCGATCTTGGTCACCCCTCCCTCGCTCGACACGCGGCATTTTGGCCGATAGGTATTTCCCGTGCTTGCGGCATCGCGATCGATCATGATTGAGAATCCGCGATTCGCCATTTCTTCTAATAGCTTTTCCATGACAAGCCCCTTTCTTAATTCCATCGCCTACGCAATGTGACATAAAAATTCCAAAACACCCGCAAGGGGTGCTGTACGGTACGCTCAACCGTATGCACCTTCTTGTCGAGCTTCACGCTCATACCGTGGATCAGATAGGTGGCAAACAGTTGCTCACCCATTCTGTCCATGCCATGCACCACGATCCGCGGGTCATGGCGGCTGGTCACGACCGGCGTAATCAGCCACACCGCGTCGAGGTCGCTTTTGATAGGTCGCATGGCGCACCAGGCTGCCGCAACCTGCATGGCCTGGTACGCGCGGAGATTAGACGGTTGCCGCTCATCGAAATCGACGTGGTCGCGTGCCAGTTCCTCTACCGCTTTAAACGCGCCCTCGTTCTCTCCCAGTGTGATGAGAACAAGGGCATGGAGCCGATGGCTCTCGCGTAGGGCCAGGTTTATGGTGTTTTCAATAAACTCCAGCGTGTCCTGTAGTGTTCGCATGGCTATCGCTTCTTCTTCCAGAGGATCAACGTGCAACCGGCTGGGGAGAAGGAAACCGTACACCCCTGGATCTGTGTCTCGTCATCCTGCATGGGGTACTCCCCCGCCATGAACCGCAGGGAGATTAACATACCAAACCGCATGGCGATCTGGCGATCCATGTCGATTTCCGATTGGATGTAATCCGCAATGTCGGTGCTGGTACAATGCGCCATCAACCTGTATAGATTGGTGGCAACGTGCAGCGTCCGGCACGCGGGGCTGTTGGTATAGCTTAGAGATACCACTACGCTCCCTCCCCTTCCGGCAACCCAAAGATGAAACGGGTCGCCAGCGACGTAAAGCGCTCGGCGTTGCGCACATCCTCAAACTTGGCGAGGATCATCGTCTGACTATGATCATTGCGGATGTCCGCGGCGGCTATCGCTAGCAGCGCGATATGTACATAGTACGACTCGTTCGCACCAGGGTTCCACCAGGCGCACACGCGCTTCGTTCCTGGGGCGAATAGCTCTTTCCCTGCGAAGTCGTCAAAGTTTACCCACGGGGCTGCGATTACATACTCGCTACGCAGATCGCGCTCTAGGTCAATTTTACAGAGATAGGCCAGCAGGTCGGCCCAAGTTGTGTCTTTCATCGTGTTACCTCCGTGTGAAATTTTACGTGACTGGGGCGATCCGCATACCCCCATTCACGCAGACCGGATGTATCCCCAAAGTATCGGGCCTGGTTCCGCAGCCAATCCTCTTCCTCGCCGCGCGGGCAGGTGACCGTCAACATCATTTCGGCGTTTGTCCAGGCCCACGCGGTAACGGTGCAGGCATGGCAAATGCGGCTGTTGCTGTTGTTTCCTGGGTTTTCGCTGCCTTCGGGTAGATAGGAGACTTCGTCGCCAAACTGCCCATACTCGCCACAAACTTCGCAGCGCGCTAGGGCTTGCTCATCCAGCCAATCTGTCCAGTCGATCCGCTGACCATTGGGTAGACGCGGTGCGGTGCGGAGATAGTCGGTAAAAACGGAGCGATGCTTTTCCATGCTAAGTTCCTTTCTCACTGGGGTAGCGCACACCTTAGCGCTACCCAGCCGTTGCTACCTTATTCGCGTACGCGCTTGCCGGAACAAGCTTTGCCGTACCAGTCGGTCATCTGCTGGATCGCAGCGTCGATCCGGCTGTTGTTAGCGCCGTCCTTCATCCGCATCAGCGTGGTCTGGTTGTTCGCAAAGGCCATGCCAACGTCGGCAATGGTAGCGATCCGCTGCTCCGCGCTGCGCCCGGCAAACTCGTCAAACGTGGCGGCTACCTGGGACATAATCATTTCCAGCGCCGCGGTCAACGGATCAACAACGCTTTCTAGCGTGGTCACCCAGCGATTGTATTCGTCTTGCGACTGGGTGGGCCACGCAAAGCGCAGATAGCGCTTGGCCTCCTCTGGGACATCGGCAAAGTCGGGGTCGCCGGTCAGCCAGCAGGACATCCGAAATAGCACCCGCTGCCACTGCCAGATCCGCCGCGGGTGGAAGCTGTAACCGGCCTTTTTTAGCTCACCGGCCACGCTCTCAATTAACGCGCTTACGGCTTCGGTGGCTTTGGGGCCAGGGATCGCCGCTTGCACCGCGTCGATCTCCGCGGCAGTGGGAATCCGACCAGGCACGGTCATCGTCCCATTGGTGGCTGCCATCTGGCTGGCCGCCACCTGCTTAACATCGAGTTGCTCCGGATCTACCCACAGCCACAGCGCGATGCGATCCAAGAGCGCCCGCGCCCGCTCATCTTTGGGCATAAAATTGCTGGTTGCTAAAACGGGTGCCGGATTGATGCAGCCCTTCATGTCCAGCCGCTCGACCCATTCATCGTTGAGGGCCGCGTTGCCGCGCCCTAGCTCATCAGCGATGATCGCTTTGAACTTCGGGTCGTACACGGTGCCTGCCTTGCTCAGTTCGTAGCGCGACTGCTGCAACATGATATCATAGTTCGGCACCCCCGCAATCGCCTGGGGCACCGTAGCCAATTTGATGCGTACCATCAACCACGCTACCCCCTCTGGCCCGTAAACTTCGGACACGAGCGAGGTGGAAATGTCCGTTTTGCCCCAGCCTGGAGGCGAAACCGCGAGGCTGTGCAAACCCGTGATCAGACTGGCCTTATATAAATCGGTCATATCGTTTACGTAATTTCCCTGGAACTGGCTCATTTCGTTCTCCCTCTTTTCGGTGGCGATAAACAAAAAACTACCTTTTGTATTGTAACATAGGTTATACGATAACACAAATTACAAGATCGAAAAAATCAAAAATGATCGCGGAAATAAAAAACCCCGCCTCCGTGGGGGTGGAGACGGGGCCGACGCTGCTGGTTGCGTTACGGGGTATGGTACACGAACAGGAAAAACTCGTAATCCTCCTCGTTTACCGGTGCGCCTTTCGTGTTGGCGTCCTGTGGGCGATAGGCGAGTTTTACGACCAGCACGCGCTCACCATCTTCCAGCACCGTTTGGCGGCGTGAGACGGCCACGCTCACACCGCTGATCCGTTCCACAAACGCTGCCGTCTGTGGATAACCGACGTAACTATCGACCGCGCCTGCCCTGCGCAGGGCATCAACGAACTGCCACTGGCTTAGCTGAACAAGTTTGTATTGACCAGCCTGTGGCATCATTGCACTATTCATCAATTTGATCATGATCTTCCTTCCGCGGCTTCGCTTCTTTGTAGCCCGCTGCCGCAAATCTCTTGTATTCCTCCATTGTAACCTGGACGCGTTCGCCCAAGTCTTTGCACAACTTGTCAATATGCTTGTGGGCATTTTCCAAGCTGTGGTGCGTGAAAATGCCCATCGTCCACCCAGCGTAGCCGTTATGGTAGATGCTACAGAATCCCCGCTTCTGCATACCGGGGCGATGCTCAATCACGACGCCGCGGTAGTGGCTATGGTACGCCCAGTCCGGTTTCTTTTCCTTGCTCATCTTGGTATCTCCTTGTCCTTGCATAGTGTACACAGGGGCTTGTCCCCTTGCTGGTGATCCGCTCTCATGCCACAGGCGCACCAGCCATACGTTCCGATGTCCCAGTCTGATCGCGGGCGCTCGGTGCCGTGCCGGTTCAGGTAGCCGTAGCACCGGCTGCATCGCCCAGATCGTTGGCGGTGCCCTTGTGTTCGCAGTGGTATACCACAGGTCAGGCACCCCATTGTGTCGTCCCACAGCCAGCGCGGGCGATCTTTCCCATTGCGCTTATAGTAGACCCCACAAGCGCCGCATCGCCCGCGGCTGCTCAGCTTAGGGTTGCCGCAGATCTTGCATTTGCGCGGCTTCACCTTGGCATGCGAGTAGGAGATGCGCTTACACTCCTCCACGGTGCGTTCCCGTCCGTGCTTTTTGAGAAAACGACGACACGCGTCGCAGCGCGTCGTACGCGTGATGATCTTCGTACAGTTTTCGTTGCCGCATCGGTGCGGCGTCGATAGCGCCTCCTTGTGGATAATCGGCGGGCGCTCGGTCCCGTGGCGGTGCCAGTACCAGTAGCACGCCTTGCAGCGATTGCATACGTGCGTTGGCCGCATCTGGCAGTTTATACAGATCGGTGAACGTGCCGTTGGTCGTGATGGGTTTCGTTCGGTGCCGTAGCGCAACCAGTGGCGATAGCAGAGGTGGCAACGCCCTTTGATAATCCTGCGTTCAGATCGCGGTGTCCCACAGTTTGAACACTGCGCGATCGGTTCTATCCGCGCAAGTGGGCGCTCGGTGCCGTGTCGCCGCCAGTATCGATAACAGGCCCGGCAGCGACCCTTACAGAAGATCGTCGCTGTCGGGCAGTTTGAGCAGATTGCCAAGAACTTTCACCCCTTTATACTTTTCCGAGTAACAGCGTCAGCCGGTCGGGAGCCAGGCTCTTGAGAAACGTGACAACCGTTTGTTCCTCATCGGAAAGCGGCAGTACGACCGGTTCCGGCGCTTCAATCTGGTAAGCGGCTGGATCTTCGGCCACCAGCCGGTGCGCCAGACTGGTGGGCACATCTTTCACGCGGATCACGCAGTCGTCGCTGTGCGTGATGCTGGGATTATTGCGGCTGCCTCCCCGCTGACGCAGCGACCCCTGAACAACCGCACACCCCGCACCCACGACCGGGGCGCTATCGCGTTCCCACTTTTGCAGTACCTCGATGGGGCCGATCAGCAGCCGGTTATCCATGCGAAGCTGCGACAGGGTCACAAGTAAGGTTTCGGTCGGTTCTGGCGTGCCGTCCGTGCCATACACACGTAGGCACAGCGTCCGAACCAACGGCTCGTTCTCAACAGGGAAGACCCAAGTGGGATTGGCCCACTTCCCGCCGATCTGTCTGGCCCCCGTAACGAAGTCGTCGCTGTACGGGCTAGTAACGATAACTGATTTTTCGGTTACTGTGATCTTCATATCTTCCTCTTTTCGGTGGCGAAATATACACACGTTACCAGTAATAGTATAGCACAAGTTACACGCTGTTACAAATCGGCAGTTTTGCAAAATTCACAAAATTCACTGTGTTTTTACCGCGCGTGCCGCGCCAAACTGATAGCCACAGCGCACGCGTTCCGGCCAGTTTTCTTCACACGCCAGCCCCATCTCGGCGGCCATTACCCCCAACAAGAAGGGGGTGGTCGTGGGGGGTGGGGTGGCCGGAACGAACCTGGGTAAGCGTACCTTCGTGATCGCGTCTTGCAGACTTCTTGCTGTCATGGTATAGTTCTCCTCGGTTCCTTACTGCTACAGAATGCCCGACCTCGGTTCCAGCCAACCGAGGTCGGGTCGTTTTTTTACCTAGCGCGCCAGCGAGGGTGAAATCTTCGCTGGCGGTACATGCGCCGCCAGTACTTCGATCATCGCCATCAGGCTATCATTGAGTGGCTCATACAGTAGGTGATGCTCGCCCACCTCGTTGAGCAAGAGGGCCAGGACACGCAACCCTTCCATCGCGTGAAAAACCTTTTCCATCGCGTTGGCAGCCTGGGTCAGCGTGCCCTCTCCCGTTTGGTTCATTGTCGCGCCATAAAACGACGCGTAATGCGCCGCCAGCAACCGCACCATGCCTGCCAACGCCTCGTTGCGTTCGGCGTAGATCGGGGTATGCGCGACCGAGCGGTAAAACTCTCGCTTCGACCACGGCTTCGTGGAAGAGAAATACTCATCCAGAAAACCCATATAGCCCAGCTCAGCGTTGCCGCCATAGTACCCAACAAGGAAAATGTATTCGTCCTCCTCTCGCTTCATGAACTCGACTTTTCGAAAGGGCGCCAGATCCGCAATCGCATCCTCTACCGCAAATTCATCCTCGACCGTGTTTGTGTTCGTGTTCATCAGGTTTTCCTTTTCTGCTAACCGTTACGACTACCATAATCAATATAACATAGGTTATACGATAACACAAATTTACATAGCGCGCAAATCAATAATTGTTTGTGGAAATAAAAGCACCCGCGCCATTCGACGCGGGTGCCAACTATTCTTTAGGAATAGTTGTAGCTAGGTTTTTCGTTGCCACCAGCGGCGTTTTTGCGTGGGTGGGGGTAGCTTGGGGGTCGCCTCGCTGCACCCTTTGGTGGCCCACGGTTTGACACCGTTGGCGTCCCTGTTCCACGCAATGGGTAGACTGCCCCAGTCGTGTCCGCGCGCCCACTGCCGGTTGCGTTCGTCGTACAGCTTACCCACGACGGCCAACCGGTGCTGGCGCAAGATCAGGTATTCCACCCAGCGGGCGCGCGCTGCGGGTACGACAATGTCAGCGGTTGCGCAAACCGCGTAGTCCAGCGGTTCAAAGCCGTCGCGCACGCCGCGGTCATTCTCATAGCGCCCAGATCGCGCAGCGATGTTTCCCAAAACGCTCTCCCTCTCAATGCGGTACGCCGCGCTGCCGCCATAGCTCGCCTCTAGATCCTCCATCGCTAGTTCGATCTGTCGCCGCGCCGGTAGGCAGATCGGCACGGCCACTTTGATGCGCCATTCGCTGGTGGCCGCGCGGCGCTTACCTGGTGCGCCGCGGCGCTGTTTCGGGGCGGACGCTGTGCCTAGCAACCAGTCTAGCGGCTTTCTGTTTTTCGGCATGGCTCCTCCTTTTTGCGTGGGGGTGGACACTGGACAGTAGACCGGAAGCGGACAAACCGCGTACGGACAGACCGTATACGGCGAACTGTCCAGTGTCCACCCCCACTGCTACTTGTCGATGTCGGCAATCATCGCGTCGCGTGCCGCGGAAAAATTGAGCGCGGCAGGGTCAATGCTGGCAATGTGGTTGATCGCATGGGGGATCAAGTCCAGGATACTTTTTGCCGTCTGCGGTGACCAGCGGATCTGTTTGGTCACCAGGTAACGCAGTTTCATGTTGAAGATATGCATATTGAGCTTATCTTGACTTGCTAGATGGGTGATCAGGCGCATGTCGTCAACCGCTGCCGGATTGAGAAACGTATCGCCCGCGATCAGCGGGCGTCCGCTCAGCCCACTGCGCATCAGCACGCCTAGCCGGAACACTGGCCCGGTCTGGTACAGGCCGATCATGGGATCAATCTGGACTAACGTGTTCCAATGTTTCGTGATCGCGAAGTCGATCTTGAGGATCAGACTCGTTGTGCTGGGGCTTTCCTCGACCGCTACGATGGTCGAACCTTGTATCGATTCCAGGGCGGCTTTTATGTTGGGTGGCAGGTTCATCATGGGTTCCTTTCTGGCTACAACTATTCCTAAAGAATAGTCTCACTTGCGGTTGCAGTAGTGGGTGATCCAACGACGGTCGGTATACCGGATTGACCGCCCGTCGAGCGTGAACGCTATATCGTCATCGTCCACGGCGACAATCATACCCACGTCGGGTGCCTCGTCGCTATCTACATCAGCGTCCAGCAGGATGTAGTCGCCCGGCGCGAGTACGCTGTCCTTAGTCAGCAATTGGTACGTGTTTCCCATTGGAATGAACTCCCCGTCGTCCTCGTGCTCGCGCCGGTCGAATAGCCCTCGCTTGGCATCATAGCGCAGCCACTGGAAGGGGATCATCTTACCGGTTGCGCCGTATGGTTCCCCGACCAGCGTCAGCGCATAGCGGGTCTTGACGTGGGGAATGCCGTCCAGGTAACGGGACGCTGTCCAGATATCGCGCAGATCCGAGATGTAGCGCGCATGATGGGCGATCTGCGTCGAGTAGCCGATGTCGAATCGTTCCCACGCCTCGACAAACGTGCGTAGGTGGTTGACCATCGTTGCCGTGACGGGCACGCTGATAATTCCGGCGCGGATATGAAAACCCAGCCAACGGTTACAGGCTTCTGGGTTTGTCCACTCACCGGATTCTTTTAGGTCTTGATAGGCAGCGCGCTTGAGCAGATTCTCCTCAAACACAGCGCGTCTGAAATGGAACTCACCGTCGATACAGCCGGTGAACGTGTAGGTTACCAAGTCGGGATCGATGCGCTTGGCCTTGCGCGGGTCACACGCGCCGCGCAGGGCATCGACGCTGATGTCCAGGGCATCGGCCATCTCGGTCTCGGTAAGATAGTGAACGTCGGGGATCAAAGTGTCGTTTGGCATAAAATCTCCTTGTATTGGGAATTGTGTAGGCGGGTTGCCTACGTTGCTAGTGAAAAGGGAAGCTGAAAACCGGCTGGCAGCACCCAGAGGTGAAACATGTTAGCCTCGTCTACTACATCCATTTGTGCTGGGTACACCTCAACCGCCACGCGGTCTTGGCCGACTAGTTCGTTCTTGACGCGCTGTGCATCGCGCCAGATCATCGGCTGCTCGTCGTGGCGGCGCAGCCAGAGATGGATCACTTCGCCCCACGCTGTGTCCACTCTGGAGAATTGGACACTTAGCACTTGGTTTGTCACCGCGCGGTAGATCGTGCGCGGGTCGCGTGGGAAGCGATTGAGCGGATGAATAGACAGCGTGTGGGAGCGATCCTCCCAGCGCCCCCACACTTCGTTGCGTTTTATTTTTGCCACTACTTCACCGTAATCTCACCGCTATACAGGTATACCGTTTGCC
>ERZ761602.322-NODE-322-length-109425-cov-11.731389_pt1 | contig 109425 bp, 99 predicted proteins | sample MGYA00512165_ERZ761602 | MGnify/ENA primary metagenome ERZ761602 (study PRJEB28899, sample SAMN02445085) | bioreactor sludge metagenome | biome: EBPR sludge; isolation source: Thorneside wastewater treatment plant | place: Australia: Brisbane, Thorneside...
AGAGCCTGCGCCCGCTGCCCGACAAGTTCCACGGCATGACCGACCAGGAGCAGAAATACCGGCAGCGCTACGTCGACCTGATGACCGACGAGGCCGCGCGCGCGCGGTTCATCGCGCGCAGCAAGGCGGTCGCGTCGATCCGCAACTTCATGGTCGAGCACGGCTTCCTCGAGGTCGAGACGCCGATGCTGCACCCGATCCCGGGCGGTGCGAACGCCAAGCCCTTCGTGACCCACCACAACGCGCTGGACCAGCCGATGTTCCTGCGCGTGGCGCCCGAGCTGTACCTGAAGCGGCTGATCGTCGGCGGCTTCGAGCGCGTCTTCGAGATCAACCGCAGCTTCCGCAACGAAGGCATCAGCGTCCGGCACAACCCGGAGTTCACGATGATGGAGTTCTATGCGGCGTACTGGAACCACCACGACCTGATGGACTTCACCGAGTCGGTGCTGCGCCACGCGGCGCGCCAGGCCACGGGCTCGGCGACGCTGAGCTACGCCGGGCGGACCGTCGACCTGGACCAGCCCTTCGCGCGCATGACCGTGCGCGAGGCCCTGGTGCGCCACGCCGGGCTCACCGACGCCGAGGCCGGCGACGCGGCCGTGATCCACGCGCGCCTGAAGGCGCTGGGCGAGGAACCGCCGGCGCACTGGACGCTCGCGGAGCTGCAGTTCGGCCTCTTCGAGGCGGCGGTCGAGCACCAGCTGTGGGACCCGACCTTCATCGTCGAGTACCCGGTCGAGGTGTCGCCGCTGGCACGCGCCTCGGACACCAACCCGGCGGTCACCGAACGTTTCGAGCTCTTCATCACCGGGCGCGAGTTCAGCAACGGCTTCTCCGAGCTGAACGACGCCGAGGACCAGGCCGAGCGCTTCCTGATGCAGGCCCGGGCCAAGGAGGCCGGCGACGAGGAGGCGATGTACTACGACGCCGACTTCATCCGCGCGCTGGAGTACGGCATGCCCCCGACCGGGGGCTGCGGCATCGGCATCGACCGCCTGGTGATGCTGCTGACCGACAGCCCGAGCATCCGGGATGTCATCCTCTTCCCGGCACTGCGCCGCGAGGGGTAATCTGCGCGGCGTGAACCCCGCGCGCCCGGATACGCTCGAGCAGATCGAGTCCGCCTGCTGGCGGGAGATCGAGCTTGCCGCCCGGGATCGCCAGCATCCCTGGCGGGTGATGGCACTGGCCACCGCCAGCACCGACGGCGCCGACGCCCGCCTGGTCGTGCTGCGCGACACGCGGGCAGCCGCCCGCGAGCTGATCTTCTACACCGACGACCGCTCGCCGAAGATCCGCCAGGCGCAGACGCAGCCGAAGGGCACGCTGCTGCTGTGGTCGGCGCCGCTGGCCTGGCAGCTGCGGCTGCGCGTGACGCTGGGCGTGGCCAGCGACGGCCTGGACGTCTCGTCGCGCTGGGCGCGGCTGCGGCTGACGCCGGCCGCCTCCGACTACCTGGCGCCGCTGGCCCCGGGCACGCCGCTGGCGGCACCGGGCCGCGAGCGCGGCGCGCGCGACTACTTCGCCGTCGTCGTCGCGAAGGTCGACGCGATGGACTGGCTCGAACTGCACCCCCAGGGTCACCGGCGGGCGCACTTCGACCTCGACGGCGCGCGCTGGGTGCAGCCCTAGGGCCTGCATCAGCCGGGTGATGCGGTCGGACCCGGGCCGCGCGACCCGGCGGCGGGCGTGCCGCGCAACGGGCCGGCGACGGTCGGCTCGGTTGTTCAGCGATGCTTGAAGGTCGCCTTGCGCTTGTTGACGAAGGCGTCCATGCCTTCCTTCTGGTCCTCGGTGGCGAACAGCGCGTGGAACATCCGGCGTTCGTAGCGCATGCCTTCCTCGAGCGGGCCCTCGAACGCGCGGTTCACGCACTCCTTGGCCAGCAGCACGCTGGGCAGGCCCATCTGGCAGATCGTCGCCGCGGCCGCCAGGGCCTCGTCGAGCAGCTTGTCGGCCGGCACGACGCGCGAGACCAGGCCCGAGCGCTCGGCCTCGTCGGCGTTCATCATGCGGCCCGTCAGCACCAGGTCCATCGCCTTGGACTTGCCGACCGCGCGCGGCAGGCGCTGCGTGCCGCCGGCGCCCGGGATGATGCCCAGCTTGATCTCCGGCTGGCCGAAGCGCGCGCTGTCGGCCGCGATGATGAAGTCGCAGCTCATCGCGAGCTCGCAGCCGCCCCCCAGCGCGAAGCCGGCGACCGCGGCGATCACCGGCTTGCGCACGCGCTTGAGCGTCTCCCAGTTGCGGGTGATGTACTCGCCGAGGTAGGCGTCCATGAAGCTGTAGGTGGCCATCGCGCCGATGTCGGCGCCGGCCGCGAAGGCCTTCTCGCTGCCGGTGATCACCATGCAGCCGATGCCCGGGTCGGCGTCGAAGGCCAGCAGCGCCGCGCCGAGTTCGTCCATCAGCTGGTCGTTCAGCGCGTTGAGCTGCTTCGGGCGGTTCAGCGTGATCAGGCCGGTGCGCAGCGGGCCCTCGCCGCGCGTGTCCACGAGGATCAGTTCAGGGGTCGTCATCGGTCGCGTCTCCGGTGTGCCGGCGGCGGTGTTGCCGTGCCGCGAGGACTATAAGGCTCCCCCACAGCCGGGCTCTGCATGCCCGGCCGCTTCGGCAGGCACGCGACAGTCCTCAAGGGACTGTCCCGTGTCCGGCCTCCCCCACGGCCGGGCTCTGCATGCCCGGCCGCTTCGGCAGGCACGCGACAGTCCTCAAGGGACTGTCCCGTGTCCGGCCTCAGCCACCGCTCAGGGCCTGGACGATCAGCAGCGGCTCGCCGTCGCGCAGCGGGCGCGACAGGTCGAAGGTCTGCTGCTCGCCGACGAAGAAGCGCACGTGGGGCCGCATGCGCTGCTGCTCGTCGATCATGCGGAAGCGGATGCCCGGGTAGCGGCGATCGAGATCGTCGAGCACCTCGTCGACGGTTGCCCCGTCGGCGTCGACCCAGGCGGCCTGGGCCGTGTACGAGCGCAGCGGACTCGGGATCAGGACGCGGACCGGCACGGTGATCAGCCCGGCAGCCGAACCGCCTCGATCGCGTGGATCTCGGGCAGGTGGCGCGCGATGCACGACCAGCGCTCGCCCTCGTTGCGGCTGGCCCAGATCTCGCCGGCGGTGGTGCCGAGGTACAGCCCGACCGGGTCGCCGCCGTCGGCGCACATCGCCTGGCGCTTGACCGTCCACCAGGCCTGGGCGGCGGGCAGGCCCTGGTCCTGGCGCTGCCAGCTGCGGCCGGCGTTGCGCGTGACGTAGACCGCCGGACGGCCGCCCGGGCTGGTGCGCGGCCAGACGCTGGTGCCGTCCATCGGCATCACCCACGCGACGTCGGCGTCACGCGGGTGGACGGTCATCGTGAAGCCGATGTCGCCGATCGCCCTGGGCATCGAGCGCCCGATGCGCCGCCAGGTCGTCGCCGGGCGGTCCAGCCGGTAGATGCCGCAGTGGTTCTGCTGATACAGGCGGTCCGGCCGGCTCGGGCACTGGCGGATGCAGTGCGGGTCGTGCATCGCCGGGTCGCCCTTCGGGAAGCCCTCGACCACCTCGAGACCGTCGATGAGGGGCCGGAAGCTCGCGCCGCCGTCGCGCGACTCGTGCACGCCGCCGCCGCTCATGCCGAAGAGCAGGTGCTGCGGGTCGCGCGGGTCGACGATGATCGAGTGCAGCTTGGGGCCGTCGGGCGTGCCGTCCTGCACCGTGCCCATCCAGGCGAGGTACTGCGGGTCGTCGTTGATCGGCGAGGCCCCGCGCCACGTCTGGCCGTCGTCGTCGGAGCGGAACAGACCCTGCGGCGAGGTGCCGGCGTACCACACGCCCGGCTGGCTCGCATGGCCCGGCGTCAGCCAGAAGGTGTGATCGACGCTGCGCCCGCTGCCGTCGGACTTGCGCTCGAACGCCGGCGGCTGGCGCGACTCGTGCCAGCTGCGCCCGAGGTCGGTCGAACGGAAGATCGTCGGCCCGATGTGCCCGGTCTTCGCGGCGGCCAGCAGCGTGCCGCTGCCGCGGGGGTCGAGCACGACGTGGTGGACGACGTGGCCGAGGAAGTGCGGGCCGTCGAGCTGCCAGCGACGCCGCGCGGCGTCGCCGTGCACGATCCACGCTCCCTTGCGCGTGGCGACCAGCAGGGCGGCGCGCGCGGCCGGCTCGGCGACGACCGGGCGCCTCGGCGCGGCCGCGAGCTTCGCGGCCGCGACCTTCGCCGTCATCGCCTTCGCCGCCTTCGGCTTGGCTGCCCTCTTCTGCCCAGCCTGCGTGACCATCCTCGTGCTCCTCGGCCTCGCGTCCATCGCGGGCAGCGACCTTAGTCCGCGCGGCGCGGCTCGTCAATGCGCACGCCGGCCTCCTGCTGAGGCGCCCGGGACAGCGTCAGGTCGACATGGGTCTGCTCGTCCTGGCGGATCACGATGCGCACCGGCAGGTACTGCAGCGAGGGCGCGAACCAGGTCTCGACCGACAGCGCCCCCTGGGGCGGCGGCACGCGACGCGGTTTCATGTGGAAGGCCCGCAGGCGGCCGACCGGGGTGTCGACCTCCTCCTCCGCGTGGATGTCGTAGAGCCACCGGTCGACGCGGCGGGGCAGCGCCAGCGGCACCTCGATCGTCTGCCCGAGGCGCAGCAACTCGCTGCGCGTCGTGAACAGCCAGGTCAGCTGGACGAACTGGCTCGCCGTGTCCTGCACGCCCGGCAGGGCCGGCTGGACCTGGCCGTTGGCCAGCACCACGCGATCGGGCTCGAAGCGCATCGACAGCCGCCGCGGCGCGGCGAACAGCAGCTCCGTGAGCTCTTCGTAGCGCGTCGGCGCGAGACCCTGGTCGGTCAGGCGGCCCTCGCTGGACATGCGGCGCGACAACAGCCCCGGGATGCGCACCTCGAGGTGCACCTGATAACGGTCGGCGCGGCGCAGCCACTCGACCTGCGCACTGCCGTGGACCGGCCCGCGGTAGTCGCCGACCATCGTGTAGCTCAGCCGCGTCGACGGCGGCCACTCGAAGGCCGCCACGCTGCCGGAGCCGGGAGCGGCCGCCGATGCCGTGCCGGCCGGCGGCGCGAGGGCCGATGGCATCGGCCCGGCCGCGGCGGATGCGGGCCCCGGCTCGGGCGCGACCGCGGGCGTCGACTCGGCGTCCGCGGCGGCGTGCCCGGCAGCCTCGGCGCGCGGGACCACGTCCGCGGGCGTCCCGGCCGCGGCGACCTGCCGGGGCAGGGCGGGCTCGGCGGATCCCGTCGCGTTCTCGACGGCTGCCGGCAGCGGTTGCTCCGGGAACGGCGCCGACGCCGGCTTCGCCGGGGGCATCACGGCCTGCGGCCGGCGCTCCGGTGCCGGGCTGGGCGGAGGCGGCGGCGCAGCCGGCTGCAGCTCGCGGACGAAGGCGATGTCGATGCGCCGGATGGCGGACGCGTCGCCCCCGGGCGGCGCGAGCTGCTCCACCAGCCACGACGCAACCAGCCCGTGCACGGCCGTGACCGACGACACGAGCAAGGCCAGGGCCGCGCCGCGGCGCATCGCGCGTGCCGCGCCGCTCGCGCCGGCTCAGCTCTTCGAGGCCGCCGCGACGCGTTTCTCGAGCTGCTCCAGGGGCACCGCGCCGGGCAGGCGGGAGCCGTCCTCGAGCACGGCGGCCGGCGTGCCGTTGACGCGGTGGCGCCTGCCGAGCTCGACGTTGCGGGTGAGCGCCTGCGCGTCGCACTTCGCGTCGGCCTTGGCCGGCAGCTTGCCGTCCAGCATCCAGTCGCGCCAGGCCTTCGCGCGGTCCCGGGCGCACCAGATGTCGCGCGACTTGGCCTCCGAGTCGGGGCCGAGGATGGGGTAGAGGAAGTTGTAGACGGTGACGTCCTTCAGGGCCGCGACATCGCGCTCGAAGCGCTTGCAGTAGCCGCAGTTCGGGTCCGCGAAGATCGCGATCTTGCGCGCGCCGTTGCCCTGCTTGACGACGATGGCGTCGCGCATCGGCAGGTTCGGGAAGTCGAAGGCCGTCAGCTTGTCGATGCGCGCCTGCGTCAGGTTGGCGCGCGTGCGCGTGTCGAAGATCTCGCCCTGCAGCAGGAACTGGCCCTCGGCATCGGTGTAGAGGACGTCGGTGCCGATGCGCAGCTCCCACAGGCCGGCCATCGGCGTGCGCTGGACCTCGTCGATCTTCGGCAGGTTCGGCATGCGCTCGGCCAGGTTCTTGCGGATCACGGCCTCGTTGGCCTGGACCGCACCCGCCAACAGCACGCTGCCCAGCAAGGCCAGCAGCGCGGCGCGGGTGTCATGGAATGCCTTCATCGGGGGCCTCGTGTCGATGGTCGGACAGGGGGATGCCGTTCAGGACTGCACGGCGCGGGTGGCGAGGAAGCGCTTGAGCGGCGGCAGCCCGTCCAGCAGACCCAGGCCGCGGTTGCGGAGTTCCCGCGCGAGCGGATGCGGGTGGGCGAAGAGCTCGAGCAGGCCGTCGGTCAGCTGGCCCATCGAGCGCACCGGCCAGGCACGTTCGCGTGCATACCGCCGCAGCAGCTTGGCGTCACCCGGCGATCGGAAGGATTCGCGTGCGGCCAGCGTGCGCGCCAGCGCCGCGACATCGGCCAGCCCGAGGTTCAGCCCCTGGCCCGCCAGCGGGTGGACGACGTGCGCGGCATCGCCGAGCAGCACCCAGCCCTCGCCGCAGACCTCGCGCGCGCGCGCCAGCTGCAGCGACCACGCGGCGCGTGGCGAGGCCAGCCGCAGCGCGCCCGCCTGCCCGCCCGTGGCCTCGCCCACAGCCGCCTCGAAGGCGGCCTCGTCCATGGCCAGCAGCTCGGCGGCCCGCTCGTCGGGCACCGACCAGACCAGCCCGTAGCCCAGCCCGCGGCGCGGCCGGTCGAAGGGCAGCAACGCCAGCACGTCGGGCGCGCGGAACCACTGCCGCGCCACGCCCTCGTGCACGCGGTCGGCCAGCAGCCTCGCGGCGACGGCCTTCTGGCCGTAGCGATGCACGTCCGTCTCGACCCCGCGCGCGCGGCGCCCGAGCGAGTCGCGCCCGTCGGCCAGGGCCTGCAGCGCGGCGTCCACCTCGTGCCCGACACGCACGATGCCCGGTGCCTCGCGCAGCGCGTCGTGCAACACCCGCTCCAGCTCGGCGGCATCGACGATCCACGCCAGCACCATGAGGCCCTGCTCGGCCACCGAGAAGCGCAGCCCGTTGCCCGGCACGTCGCCGTGCACGCGCATCTCGAGCACGGCGGTGCGCGCGTCGTCCGGCAGCGCAGCCCACACACCCAGCTGCTCGAGCAGCGACACCGAGGTGGCGCTCAGCGCGTAGGTCCGGACATCGGCGCCTGCCGGGGCCGGTTGCGTGCCGCGCCAGGCCACCGACAGGCCCAGGCGCGCGAGCGCCAGCGCCAGGCTCATGCCGACCGGCCCGTTGCCCTGCACGCAGACGTCGAATCGCTCCATCGAGCCCGGGATTGTAGGCAGCGCCCCGCATCGGCACGCGGCCCGGCCCCGTAGAATGCGGCGCTGATCGCCGTCTGCGCACCTCGCGTGCGCCCCCGGATGCGTCCCTGGCGCGCGGGCCGGCGATCCGCGGCGCGCGCTCCCGCCGGGTGCCGCGCGTCCGTGAGCGGCCCGCGGCCGCCGTCCAGCCTTTTGCGGAGCACCGTCCACCATGAGCCTGCAGTGCGGCATCGTCGGCCTGCCCAACGTCGGCAAGTCGACCCTCTTCAATGCGCTGACGAAGGCGGGCATCGCCGCGGAGAACTACCCGTTCTGCACGATCGAGCCGAACGTCGGCGTCGTCGAGCTGCCCGATCCGCGCTTGACGAAGCTCGCCGAGATCGTCAAGCCGCAGCGCGTCGTGCCGGCGATCGTCGAGTTCGTCGACATCGCCGGGCTCGTCGCCGGCGCGAGCCAGGGCGAGGGGCTGGGCAACCAGTTCCTCAGCCACATCCGCGAGACCGACGCGGTCGTCAACGTCGTGCGCTGCTTCGACGATCCGAACGTGGTCCACGTCGCCGGCAAGGTCGACCCGGTCGCCGACATCGAGGTCATCCAGACCGAGCTGTGCCTGGCCGACCTGTCCACCGTCGAGAAGACCCTGCAGCGCACGCTGAAGCTGGCCAAGGCCGGCGGCGACAAGGAGGCGCAGCGGCTGGTCGACGTGCTGCGCAAGTGCGAGGCCGAACTCAACCAGGGGCGCCCGGTTCGCGGCATCGACTTCAGCAAGGAGGAGCGCGCGGTGCTCAAGCCGCTGTGCCTGATCACCGCGAAGCCAGCGATGTTCGTCGCCAACGTCGCCGAGGACGGCTTCGCGCACAACCCCTACCTGGACCGGCTTCGCGACTTTGCCGGCCAGCAGGGCGCGCCGGTGGTGGCGATCTGCGCGAAGACCGAGGCCGAACTCGCCGAGATGAGCGACGAGGACCGGCTGCTGTTCCTGCACGAGATGGGTCAGGACGAGCCGGGCTTGAACCGGCTGATCCGCGCGGCGTTCAAGCTGCTGGGCCTGCAGACCTACTTCACCGCCGGCGAGAAGGAAGTGCGCGCCTGGACCATCCACGTCGGCGACACCGCGCCGCAGGCCGCCGGCGTGATCCACACGGATTTCGAACGCGGTTTCATCCGCGCGCAGACCATCGCCTATGACGACTTCGTGGCCTGCGGCGGCGAGCACGGCGCCAAGGACGCCGGCAAGATGCGCTCCGAGGGCAAGGAGTACGTCGTCCACGACGGCGACGTGATGAACTTCCTCTTCAACGTCTGAGGCGAGGGTCGGCGGGAGGGAACCCACCCCGTCGCCGGGCCGTGCCGACGGCGACCCGTTCGCCCGTGCCGGGTGCCCGGCGTGCCGATCCCCCCGGACGGGCCGGCGTGCCGGCTCAGCCGCGGGTCCAGGTGAACACCTGCACCGGCGGGATGTTGATCCACTCCCAGTCCTTGCGCGGCTGCCCGAGGTACGGTGTCACGTACGACGCGACGGCCGCGCGCACCTGGTAGGCGACGAAACGCCCGCCCGGCGCGAGCACGGAGGCGATCTCGGCCGCGATGCGGTCGGCCACGGCCGGCGGCATCGTCGAGAACGGGATGCCCGAGACGATCGCGTCGGGCGCCGGCAGCCGGTGCTCGGCGAGGAACGCGCCGATCGACTCGGCGCTGCCCTGCGCGACGACGAGCCGCGGGTCGGCGACCGTGGAGGGCAGCCGGTGCGCGAACGCCTCGCTGAGCTCGATGGCCAGCAAGCGTGCGTCCGCCGGCAGCGCTCGCATCAGCGCACGTGTCGTGCCGCCCGTGCCCGGGCCGAGTTCGACGACGCAGCGCGCGCCGTCGAGGCCGGCGCTGCGGACGATGCGCTGCTCGAGCACGTGCGAACTCGGGACGACCGAGCCGACCTGCTGCGGATGGGCGACGAAGCCGCGCAGGAACGCCACGCGCTCGCGCAAGCCCTCCAGCGTCCTCGCCAACCGCCGCGGCAACGGGGTGGGCCCTGGCGCCGCGGCCGAGACCGGTGCGATCCTGGCGCTCGCCGCGCCGCGTTGCTCTTGCCGCATGATGCTCCTTGCAGGCTCGCCGGCAACGCGACCGAAGTCCGCGCCCGGCGGCGCCTTGTGGTGGGTTGCTGCCCCGGCAGGACAGCGGGCGGGAAGTCTACCCACAGTCCGGCGCCAGGCCGGCCGGCGGCGGCGCACGCCGCGCGCTGATGGCGGATTGACCTGCGGCAAGGCAGCCGGTCGCGCTTCGTTCTCTGATCCCGCCCATGGATCCGCCGGTCCGCCGCCATCGCACCCGCGGCGCTCATGCCGCGCGGCCTCGCGGCCGCGTCGAGACCGCGGCCGATGCGCTGCTCGGCGCGCTCGAGGCCGGCGGCCCGCCGACCGGCGAGCCAGCCGTCGCCGTCGCACTGGACGCCTGGCTCGTCGACGCGACGGGCCGGCCGGCGCCGCGCAGCACCGACTTTCTCGTGCGTCTGGACGACGCGGACGTCGTCGCCGGCGCGGTGCAGTCGGCGCTCGTGATCCGCGTGCCCGAGCAGCCGCTGGCCGGCGACGGCTTGCCGCGGCTGGAGCGCGCGCTGCAGGCGCGCTGGCAGCGCTGTGCCGAGGTCGCGGGCGCGATGGGCCTGCGCGTCGTCGCGATCGGCATCCTGCCGACGCTGCGTGACGAGGACCTGCGCCGCAGCCGCCTGTGTGATGCCGCGCGCGGCCATGCGCTGCAGCTGCAGCGGTTGCACGAGCGCGTCGCACAGCCCCTGCAGCTCGACATCGAGGGGCCCGACGGGCGTCATCTGCGATGCGAGTACACCGACGTGCTGCCCGAGACCGCGGCCGGATCGTGCACGCTGCGCCTGCGCCTGCCGCCGCGGCGCATCGCGCCGCTGCACGACGCGCTGCTCGTCGCCTCGGCTCCGCTGGTCGCGATGTCAGGCAATGCGCCGCTGCTGTTCGGGCAGGCCCTGTGGCAGGACACCCGCGTGCCGCTGCTGGAACAAGTTCTGGGTGTGCGCGGCGCGGCAGCCGCCAGCGGCGGCCTGCCGCTGCCCCTGTCGGGGCTGGGGGGCGGCTACGCCGGGGCGTCGCCGGCCGGCCTGTTGCGCGACATCGCCGACCTTCCAGGCACCCGGCCACCGCCCGGCGCGGCGGCCGGCTGGCTGGCCGCACTGCGTGAGCGCCTGGACCGCCTCTGGCGCTGGAGCCGGCCCACACTCGACATCGATGCCGAAGGCCACGCCCGGCTCGGGCTCGAACTGGGCCTGCTGCCATCCGGGCCGGGCATCGGCGACATGGCCGCGCTGCTGGGTGCGGCCCTTGGCGTGGCCGAGCGCTGGGCCGTTGGCCCGGCGGCCGGCAGCGGAACCGGCGAGGCGCCCGGCGCCGCGGCGAGGCTGCCCTTCGCGGCCGTGCTGGCCAACCTGCAGGCCGCGGCGCTGCGCGGCCTGTCGGCGCGTCTGAGCTGGTTCGACGGCCGGGAGGCCTCGGCAGCCGAGGCCGCGCAGGAGCTGCTGCGCGAAGCCCGCCTCGGCCTGGCTGCACTCGGCGTCGAACCGGCCGTGGCGTCGGGCTGGATCGACCGCCTGGATCAGCGAGTCGCGACACACCGTACCGGCGCACGCTGGCAGCTGGCTCGGCTGCACCTGCGCCGGGGCGACCTGGCCGCGATGACCCTCGACTACGTCGAGCGGCAGGCCGGTGGCGAGCCGGTGCACGCCTGGACCTGACGCGCGCCGGCCGCCCCGGTGTGACGCCCGCGGGTCCTCCAGTAGGATGCGCCGATGAACGAGCCCACGCCGAAACCCGAGACGGTCGCCGCTCAGGCCCTCGGCTGGATCGACGAGCGCACGCGCGCGATCACGCCGCCGATCCACGTCTCGACGACCTACCTGCGCGACCCCGACAACCAGTACCGCAGCGGACGCGTCTATGCCCGCGCCGACAACCCCGCCTTCGACCAGCCCGAGGCGGTGATCGCCCGGCTCGAGCAGGGCGCGGCCGCGGCGCTCTTCGCCTCGGGCATGGCCGCGGCAACCGCGGTCTTCCAGGCCCTGCAGCCGGGCGACCACGTGCTCGCGCCGAAGGTCATGTACTGGTCGCTGCGCAACTGGCTGATGAACTTCGCGACGGGTTGGGGGCTGCAGGTCGAGCTGATCGACATGGACGACCCCTCCGCCGTGCGTGCCGCGATCCGGCCGGGCCGCACGCGGCTGGTGTGGGTCGAGACGCCGGCCAACCCGCTGTGGACCGTCACCGACATCGCGGAGACCGCGACGATCGCGCATGCCGCCGGCGCGCGGCTGGCGGTCGACTCGACGGTGGCCACGCCGCTGCTGACGCAGCCGCTCGCGCTGGGCGCCGACCTCGTCATGCACGCCGCGACCAAGTACCTCAACGGGCACTCCGACGTGATCGCGGGCGTGCTGGTCACGCGCGAAGACGATGCGGCCTGGCAGCGCATCCGGCTCGTGCGGGCGCAGCTCGGCGGCACGCTCGGCTCGTTCGAGGCCTTCCTGCTGACCCGCGGGCTGCGCACGCTGGCGCTGCGCGTGCGCCAGGCCTGCGCCTCCGCGCAGCGCATCGCCGAGCACTTCGAGCCGCATCGGCATGTCGCCGCCGTGCTCTATCCGGGACTGCCGTCCTTTGCGGGGCATGCGGTCGCCGCGCGCCAGATGCGCGGCGGCTTCGGCGGCATGCTGTCGATCCGCGTGCGCGGCGGCGAGGCGGCCGCGGTCGCGACGGCGGCGCACGTCGCGCTGTGGAAGCGCGCCACGTCGCTGGGGGGCACCGAGAGCCTGGTCGAACACCGCGCCAGCGTCGAAGGGGCCGGCACGCCGGCGCCGGCGGACCTGCTGCGGCTGTCCACCGGCATCGAGCATGTCGACGACCTGATCGCCGACCTCGAACAGGCGCTCGAGCGCGCGCACGGGTGACCGCATGGACCTGGCCGCCGCGCGTCCGCCGCGCCTGATCCCGTTCATCGTCGAGCACGCGCCGGCCATCGCCGCGCTGCGCCGCGACGTGCACGCGCATCCCGAGCTCGGCTTCGAGGAGCACCGCACGGCGGAGCTGGTCGCGCACCAGCTCGGGCAATGGGGCATCCCGTGCCATCGCGACATGGCACGCACCGCGGTGGTCGGCGTGGTGCACGGGCGCGACGGCGGCGCCTGCCGCCGGGCCGTGGGCCTGCGCGCCGACATGGACGCGCTGCCGATCCCCGAGCAGAACCGCTTCGCGCATGCGAGCCGCCACCCGGGCACCATGCACGCCTGCGGCCACGACGGCCACACCGCGATGCTGCTGGCGGCCGCCCAGTACCTGGCCGCGCACCGCGACTTCGACGGCAGCGTGGTCCTGATCTTCCAGCCGGCCGAGGAGGGGCGTGGCGGCGCACCGGCGATGATCGCCGACGGGCTGTTCGAGCGCTTCCCGGTGGAGGCGGTCTTCGGGCTGCACAACTGGCCCGGCTACCCGGTCGGCTCCATCGCCGTCAGCGAGGGCCCGGTGATGGCGTCCGTGTCGACCTTCCGCATCCGCGTGAGCGGCCAGGGCACCCATGCGGCGTTGCCGCACCGCGGCGTCGATCCGGTGCCCGTGGCCTGCCAGCTCGTGCAGGCTTTCCAGACCATCGTCAGCCGCAACGTGCGGCCGATCGACACCGCCGTCGTCTCGGTGACGATGCTGCACGCCGGCGAGGCGACGAACGTCATCCCCGACCACTGCGAGCTGCAGGGCACGGTGCGCACGTTCCGCACCGAGGTTCTCGACATCGTCGAGCGCCGCATGGGCGAGCTCACGCGCGGCATCTGCGCCGCGCACGGCGCGCAGGCCGAGTTCGCCTTCGATCGGCTGGGTCCGGCCGTGGTCAACCATCCCGCCGAGGCCGCGTTCGCGGCGCGCGTCGCCGAGTCGATCGTCGCGCCGGGCATGCTGCGCGAGCAGGAGCCGGCGATGGCCGGCGAGGACTTCGCGGTGATGCTGCAGGCCCGGCCGGGAGCCTATGCCTTCATCGGCAACGGCGACGGCGAGCACCGCCACGCCGGCCACGGCGAGGGGCCGTGCATGCTGCACAACCCGAGCTACGACTTCAACGACGCGCTCATCCCGCTGGGCGGCACCTTCTGGGTGCGGCTGGCACAGCAGTGGCTGGCCACGCCGCCCGCACGAGGCCGTGCCCTCGGCGCCGGCGACGCCCACGCGGCTGCGACACGCCGGCCGACCGCGGCTTGACCCGGGTGGCGTGACCCCGGGCGGCGCACTATGCTTCGCGCCGCCGGCAGCCCGTCGCGCCGGCACGCGAGCACCCGGACGCGCCCGCCGCGCGTCCCGTCACCGTCCACCCGACACGAGGAGTCACCATGGGTCAGACCATCACGTACCCGCGCCCCGACGGCAGCCCGGTCACGGGCTTCCTGGCCGAAGGCCCGGCCGGCGGGCCCGGCATCGTCGTCATCCAGGAGTGGTGGGGCCTGAACGACCAGATCCGGGGCGTCGCGCGGCGCCTGGCGGCTGCCGGCTACACGGCACTGGTGCCCGACCTGTACCGCGGCAGGAGCACGGTCGAGGCCGAGGAGGCGCACCACTTGATGACCCATCTGGATTTCGGCGATGCCGCCGCCCAGGACATCCGCGGTGCGGTGCAGTTCCTGAAGGCGCGCTGCCCGAAGGTCGGCGTCACCGGCTTCTGCATGGGCGGCGCGCTGACGGTGCTGTCGCTGACGATGGTGCCCGAGGCCGATGCCGGCGTCGTCTGGTACGGCCTGCCCCCGCTCGAGTTCGTCGATGCCGGCAAGATCAGGGCGCCGATGATCGCGCATTGGGCCGAGCAGGATGGAGCCTTCCCGATCGACAGCGTCGCGCCGCTGGAAGCGAAGCTGGCCGCCGCGGGCGTGGCCTACACCGGCTACCGCTACCTCGCGCACCACGCGTTCGCCAACGAGACCGCCCAGGGGCCGGGTCGCATCGCCATGACGCAGTACGACGCGGCGTGGGCCCAGATCGCGTGGGACCGCACCCTGCGCTTTCTCGGGCGGACGCTCGGCTGAACGGGGCCGGCGCGCCGACGCGCAGCTAGCGCCCCGGCTCGGCCGCGAGCGAGAAGCCGGGACCGAATCGTCCGACGGCGGCGGCCAGGCGCAGGTGGGCCTGCAGCAGGTTGGCCTGCGACTCGGCCAGCTGCAGCCGTGCCGAGGCTGCCGCCCCCTGCGCGTTGAGCAGGTCGGCGAACGATCCGGCACCGAGCCGGTAGCGCTCGGTGGCCGCCCGCAGCGAGGCCTGCGCCGTCTCGAAGACCAGGCGGCTGGCGCGCGCCGTCTGCCGCTGCCCGAGCAAGCCCTGCCCCTCCTGCCAGACGCCGAGCTCGACCTGCCGCTCGGCGTCGTCCAGCGCCGTCTCGCGCAGCAGGACCTGCCCCTGGGCATCCATCTGCTGCGCCTGCAGCACGCCCCGGTCCAGCAGCGGGATCGACCAGCCCACCGACGCCGAGCTTTCGTTCGTCGGGGCACCGTCGCGCAGCGTGCGCGCGCGTGACGCCGAGGCGTTCAGCGTGACCGTGCCCCACCGCTCGGCCTTCAGGCCCTCGCTGCGATGCCGCGATTCGGTCAGGCGCACGCGGGCCGCGACGACCAGCGGGTGTTCCGTGCGCGCCTGCGCAGCCAGCGCCGCGAGGTCCATCGGCGCTTCGCGCTCGAGCAGGTCGATCGATTCGGTGGCCGCCAGGACCAGCGGCTGCTGTGCCGGCAGCCCCATCGCGACGGCCAGCGCTCCGCGCGCACTCAGCCACTGCGTCAGCGTGCGGCTCTGGTCCAGCCGGGCCTGCGCCAGCGCGGTCTGCGCCTGCAGCCGGTCGCCGAGCGTCGCCGCGCCGGCCGACTGCCGGGCCTCGGCCAGTCGCGCACTGGCCTCGGCGATGCGCAGGTTCTCGATGGCGGCCTCTTGGCGGCTGGCGGCGGCCAGCGCCGCGGCATGCAGCTGCGCGGCCTGTGCAACCGCCGCCAGCGCCTGCGCGCCCTGGTCGCCGAGCACCGCGCGCGCGGCCAGCTGGGCCTGCGCCAGTGCCGAGCGCGAGCTGCCGAAGTCGTACAGCAGCCACTCGAGACGGACGCCCGCCTCGACGGTCGACGGATCCTGGTCCGCCGAACCGAGGCGCAGCGAGGCCGAGACGGCCGGCTGCCACGCGGCGCGTGCGCGCAGCAGCGCGGCCTCGGCCTGCCGCGACAACCCGGCGCCCTGGCGGACGGCCGGGTTGCGGCAGACCACCGCGCGGATCACGTCGACGAGCCGGTACGGTTGCGCAGGGCCCTGAAGGGGCACGGCCGTGCAGCCGCGCGGATCGAGCAGCGAGGGCGGCAGCTCGAGCGTGCCCTGTGCCGCGGCCGCAGCGCCGGCGGCGGCGAGCGCCAGGCCCGTGGCGAGACGCAGCAGGCTGCCGCTCATGAGGTCGCCGGGCCGACGAAGATGCGATGCCGGCGCCGGTACTCGGCCGACGACTCGTCGCGCACGACACGGCCTTCGGACAACTCGACGACCCGGTCGACCAGCGCCAGCGTCTGCGGCCGGTGGGCGACGACGACGCGCGTCAGCCGCATGCGGGCGATGGCCTGCCCGACCTGCGCCTCGCGCTGCACGTCCAGGTGGCTGGTCGCCTCGTCGAGCACCAGCACCGACGGCAGGCGGTACAGCGCCCGCGCGAGCAGCACGCGCTGGCGCTGGCCTCCCGACAGGCTGCTGCCCATGTCGCCCACCAGGGTCTCGTAGCCCATCGGCATCGCGGCGATGTCGTCGTGCACCGCGGCGAGCCGTGCGCAGCGTTCGACCCGGGCCCGCTCGATCTGCGGGTCGAAGAACGAGATGTTGTCGGCGATCGAGCCGGCGAACAGCGCGTCGTCCTGCATCACGGTGCCGATGCGGGCGCGCCAGGCGGCAAGCCCGACACGCTCCAGCGGCGCGCCGTCGATCAGGATCTGGCCCCGCTGCGGCGTGTAGACCCCCAGCAGCAGGTTGACCAGCGTCGTCTTGCCGCAGCCCGACGGCCCGGCGATCGCCACCGATCGCCCGGCCTCGATGCGCAGGTTCAGCCCGGCCAGCACGTCCGGCGTCCCGGGCGCGTAGCGGAAGTACACGTCGCGGAACTCGATGGTCGGCGGGCCCGCGTCGGCACGCGGCGCGGCCGCGCCGCGGTCGGCCTCCTGCGGCGTGAGCACGATGTCGGCCAGGCGCTGCGCATCCAGGCCGAGCATGCGCAGGTCGAAGTACTTGTCGACCAGTTCGGTGAAACGCGTGTCGAACTGGCCGCGGTAGGCGATGAACGCGAGCAGCATGCCCACGCTGAGCTGCCCGGCGACCACGTCACGCGCGCCGAGCCACAGCAGCAGCAGCGCGAAGCTGCCCGACAGCGTGCGCCGCACGACGCGGTAGAAGATGTTCAGCTTCTGGATGCGCAGCTGGGCATTGACGTCGGCGACCATCAGGCTCTGCCAGGCGGACAGCCGCTCGGCGTGCCGGGCGAACAGCCGGATCGTGCGCATGCCGCGCACCGTCTCGAGCAGGTGGGTCGATTCGACCGCCGAGCGCACCAGGCGCTCGGCTGCGGCCGCACGCAGCGGCCCGTACCAGGCGACGCGCACGGCGGTGTACAGCAGCACCGAGACCAGCGCCACCAGCGTCAGCGTCGGGCTGTACAGCAGCATCAGACCCAGCGTCAGCGTGACCATCAGGCCGTCGAGCACGACCTCGACGAAGGTCGTCGTCAGCACCTGCTGGATGTTGTCGATCGACTCGTAGCGCGACATCACGTCGCCGAGGTGGCGGCGCGCGAAGTAGTCCAGCGGCAGCCGCACGAGGTGCGCGAGCACGTTGGAGCGCCACTGCACGCGCAGCTGCGTGCCCACGCGCAGCACGAGCCACGAGCGGATGACGGTGAAGAACTGCTCGAGCAGCAGCACGAGCAGGAAGCCGATGCCCAGCGTGGTCAGCAGCTGCAGGTCGCGGGAGACGACGACATGGTCGACGATCCACTGCATGAACAGCGGCGACAGCAGCCCGAGCGCCTCCAGGCCCAGCGAGACGGCGAGCACGCGCCACAGCGTCGTCCACAAGCCCGTCACCCGGCCGATCAGTTTGCGCAGCGAGACCGCCTGCGCCTCCTGGCGCGGCTCGAACTGGCTGCTCGGCCAGACCTCGATCGCGACGCCGGTGAAGCGCTGCGAGAACTCCGCCACGTCCACCTGCCGCTCGCCGAAGGCCGGATCGAGGATCACCGCCCGGTGGGCGCGCACCTCGGTGAGCACGACGAAGTGGCTCATGTCCCAGTGCAGGATGCAGGGCAGCTTGAGCTCGCGAACCTCGTGGACGTCCAGGCGCAGCGCCCGCGTGGACAGCTGCTCGTCGGCAGCCGCGCGCGTCAGGTCGATGACCGTCATGCCCTGCGGCATCGCGCCGTGGCGGTTGCGCAGCGTCGCGAGGTCGGTCGTCGTGCCGAAGTGCGCGAGCAGCATCGCCAGGCAGGCGAGCCCACACTCCGAGGTCTCGGTCTGCAGCACGACCGGCGTCTTGCGGCCCAGGCCCAGGTGCAGTCGGTCGAGCAGCTGCACCGTCACGACCCCCCGTCCATACGCGCCCGGGCCGCGTAGAGCGGCTCGAGGATCCACTCGTACAGCCGGCGGGTCTCGTGCATCAGGTCGGCCTCGACCCGCATGCCCACCTGCAGCGGCATCGGATTGCCCGCGGCGCCGAGGGTCTGCGCCGGCAGCGCGACCGTCACCGCGAACAGTGTCTCGCCCGGCACGGCCGGCAGCGCGAGCTGGCCGGGCAGCTCGGCCGCGGTGACCCCCGCGGCGGACACCGCGACGACCCGGCCCTGGTGCTGGCCGAACTTCTGGTACGGGTAGGCGTCGTAGCGCACCTGCACCGGGGTGCCCGGCTTGACGAAGCCGGCCGAGCGGCTCGGCACGTACAGCCGGGCGACCAGCCGCGACGACTCCGGCACGAGGTGGGCCAGCGGCCTCAGCGGCTCGACGCTCTGGCCGACGTCGGCCTGCAGCAGCGTCACGCGGCCGTCGGCCGGCGCGGCGACCACGACGCGCCGCCGCGCCTCGATCTCGGTGTACTCCTGGCGCGCCTGCAGCACGGCACGCTCGAGTTCGGCCCGCTGCGTCTCGTAGCGCGAGCGCAGGTTGTCGAGCTCGCGCTGCGTCGCGACGATCTCGCGCTCCAGCGCCAGCACCTCGCGGCGCTGGCCCTGCAGCCGGGCGCGCGCCTCGGTCAGCTCGCTCTCGCGAGCCAGCAGCTCGTCGCGCGAGACGAATCCCTGGCGGAACAGCTGCTGGTAGCGCCCGTAGGCATCCTCGGCGCCCTTGACGCGCGCCTGCTGCAGTTCGCCCTGGCGGGCCACCTGCACGCGCTCGCTGGTCAGCGATTCCGAACGACGGCGCAGCTGCGCCGCCTCCTGCTCCTGGGCGATCCCGATGCGCCGCAGGTCGTCCTCGAGCGACTGGCGACGGGCCTCGACCTGCCGTCCGATCACGCGCTGGTAGTCCGCCGCGTCCGGCCCCGCGCGGTCGTCGGAGACGACGAACAGCGTGTCACCGCGGCGGACCACCTGGCCGTCCTGCACGCGGCGCTCGACGACGATCCCGTTCTGCGAGGTCGTCACGCGGATCAGCCCCTCGCTGGGCACGAGCTGCCCCGGCACCGTCGAGCGGCGCGTGTAGGTGCCCTGGACGATCAGCACGCCGGCCGCGATGACGATGGCGATCGCCGCCAGCGCGGTCCAGCGCGACCAGGCCCCGGGCAGCAGCACGATCTGGCCATACTGGGGCGCGCGCTGGGCCTCCATCGCCTCGCGACGGAACAGCTCCGAGTCGTCGTCGATCGGAGGGCCGGACTGGGTCATCGCGCGGATTCTCGGCAGTCGCGGTCACCCCGATCCCCCGGAAAAGCGGCGCAGTTCACGTCCGGTCACCGGCTGTCGGGCTCGAACCCGAAGGCCTCGGGCGCCGCCTCGGAGTCGCGAAGGTAGCGCGCCGCGGGCCGCTGCGTCCACCAGTTGACGGCCATCGCGACGCGCAGGACCTCGTCGTCCTCGGGACGCCACAGCCGGCCGATCACGCCGTGGTAGAGGTGCCCCGGGAAGACCGCGTAGCGGTTGTCGCCGGGCGGCACGAAGCGCATCGCGCCGGGCTCGGCCGGTGTCGGCCGGCCGTCGGCGCCGAGAACCTGGTCGGTGACCACCAGCTCGCCGTAGGGCACCTCGTTGAAGAAGAACACGCTGGCCCTCTCGGGGTGGTGGGTGCGTGCCGGGTCCTTCTCGTCGAGATCGGCACGATCGAAATGGCACGGCAACAACCACTGCGGCGTGGCATTGGTGCGCACGACGCTGAACCACCACTCCACGCCGACCACCGCGCCCGAAGGTTGCGCCGCCTCGCGCAGCACCTCGATCACGCGCTCGACGACGTGCCGGGGCGCGCGTCCGGCGGGATACCAGAACGTGGTGCGGTAGAACGGCAGTCCGTCACGCTGCCAGCCTGCGAAGCGCTCCAGCGGCAACGCCTCGAGCAGTTCACGGTGCAGCGCCTCGGGCAGGCATTCGCCCCAGACCCGCAATTCCTCCAGTCCAGGGCGATCGGGCGATGTCGGCATGCGGGTCTCGTTCAGCTCGGGGTGGGGCCGTGCGCCGGGGGCGTGCCGGCTGGTAGCGGCCGGCCCTCGCGCGCGGCGAATCGCGCGTAGCCGGCTGCGTCGTAGACGAGATCGAGCGTCGGCACGAAGGCAAGGTCGACGCCGCCGAGCCTGCGCTTGAAGGCGCTGATCGAGGCCCAGGGATGCGCGGCATCGCCCGGCGGCGAGGTGCCGTACAGGTCGTAGGCGGCACAGCCGTCGTCCGCGAGCCGGTTCATGATCTCGTGGTGCAGCAGGTAGGGCGCCATCACCTCGCGCCGCTGCGGCAGCGAGCCGCCGAAGAGGTAGGTGGCGCGGTCGGCGAAGCGCAGCACCAGCGCGGTGGCCAGGCGCTGCCCGTCCAGCTCGGCAAAGGCCAGGCTGGCCTGCGGCCCGAACGCGCGCAGGATGTCCGCGAAGTACCGGCGCGACTTCTCGCCGAGCTGCCGGCGCCGGGCGGTGTCGCCACGCAAGGCGAGGAAATCGGCGAACCCGCGTTCGCTCCGGTCCTCGACGACCTGCACGCCGTGCCGGCGGGCCAGCCTCACGTTGTAGCGGCCCTTGGGTGTCATCGCCGCCAGCCGCTCGTCCCCGGTGCCGCGCAGGTCGACGCAGCGCGTGTGGCGGGGCTCGCGGAAGCGGTCGTCGAAGGATGGCGGCGCGAATCCCCGCGACGCGAAGGCCGGCCAGGCGTCGACAGGGCAGCGCGGCTCGATGCGCAGATGGCTGACCCGGGCCTCGTCCTCGTGCCGGTGGCGGTCGAGGTGCGCCAGCAGGCCCTCCATCACCGTCTGCGCCAGCTCGGGGTCGTCGGGCAGCAGCGGTCCGTCCTGGACGTAGTAGAAGGCGTCGTCCTCGCCGAGCGACCAGCGGCCGACCACCGCACCGCCGACGATCTCCCGCCGCTCGTCGCGCAACACCACCGCGATGTGCGCGTAGCCCTCGGCGCGGCGGCAGCGCATCCACGCCGAGCTCTGCATGAAGCTGCCGTGACGGTGCGCAGCGACGAAGCAGTCCCATCCGGCCCAGCGATCGTCGGCTGAGGGCGCGGCTGCGGTCGGGGGGACGAGGTGTCGCGTGGCCATGGCATCGGGATGCTGACGCCGCAGACCCGCCGTGCCACGGGCGGGCAGCGGCAGGACCGCGACCGTGGCCGCGAGGCGCTGCCCCCCTTTTCGGCAGGCCGCCGAGTCCACCGCACGCGGCAGTCGGTCGCGGCGCCGGCGCGGCGTGACATCGGCCACGGACTTGCGCTGGCGCAAGTCCGTGGCGTGCCTGCGCGCCAGACTGGCTTCCATGAGCGAATCCTCGACCGGGGGTCAGGTCTTGCCCGTTGCGCACGGCGAGCTGGGGGTGGCCGACCAGCGCCGCCTGGTGCGTGCGTTGCAGTCGGCGTGGCCTGCGCGCTGCGACGGCGAGCAGGCCGAGCTGATCGAGACCCACATTTCCTGGGTTCTCGCCGGCCGTCGCGAGGCGCTGAAGATCAAGAAGGCCGTCGGCTTCGGCTTCGTCGATTTCACGACACTCGAGCGCCGCCGTCACTTCTGCGCCGAGGAGTTGCGCCTGAACGGCCGTCTCGCCCCGGCTCTGTATCTCGAGGCGCTGCCGATCACCGGCACGCCGGATGCACCGCGGCTGCGCGGCGACGGCGCACCGATCGAATTCGCGGTCCGCATGCGGGCCTTCGAGCAGGACCAGCTGTGGGACCGGCTCGCCCGGGCCGGCGCGCTGCAGCCGGTGCAGATCGACGATCTCGCCGCCCAGCTCGCCCGCTTCCATGGCACGGCCGCGGCCGCACCCGCAGGCAGCCGCCACGGCGAGCCGCAGCGGGTCCGCGCGGCGGTCCTGGAGAACTTCGACACCATCGCGGCGGCCGGCCTCGACGACATCGAGCAGCAGCAGCTCGGCGCGCTGCGACGCTGGGAGGCCGCGACCTTCGAGGCCATCGCCCCGCTGCTCGCCCGTCGACGCGCGGCCGGGCGCGTGCGCGAGTGCCACGGCGACCTGCACCTGGGCAATGTCGCGCAAGTCGAGGGCCGCTGCACGGTCTTCGACGGCATCGACTTCAGCGAGGACCTGCGGTTCATCGACGTGATCAGCGACGTCGCCTTCATGGCGATGGACCTGCACCACCACCGTCTGCCGGGGCTGGCCAGACGCTTCGTCGACCGCTATCTCGGATGTTGCGGCGATTACGAGGGCGCGCGGCTCCTGCGCTACTTCGCCGCCTATCGCGCACTGGTGCGCGGCAAGATCGCCCTGCTGCGCGCGCGGCAGGACACGGCCTCGTGCGATGCCGCGCGGCTCGACCTGCGCGAGCACCTGGCCCTGGCGGCGCGACTGGCGGGCCTGCGGCCTGAAGCCGCCGCGGGCGGCCGCGCGCACGCGCCCGACGAGGACCTGCCGCCGGCCCTGCTGATCACGCACGGCCCCTCGGGCAGCGGCAAGACCCGCGGCACGCAGCGCCTCGTCGAGTCCGGCGGCGTGTTGCGCATCCGCGCCGATGTCGAGCGCAAGCGCCTCGCCGGGATCGACGAGCGCTCGCGCAGCGGATCGGCCCCGGGCGGGGGCCTGTACACGCCCGAGCTGACGCGCGCGACCTACGCGCGGCTGCTAGAGGCCGCGGTGCCGGTCATCGAGGGCGGCAGCGCAGCGGTGCTCGATGCCACCTGGCTGCAGCACACGGCACGGCAGGAGGCCGCGGCGCTCGCCAGCCGGCTGGGGGTGTCCTTCGTGATCCTGGACTTCGCCGCGCCGCCGCCGCTGCTGCTCGAACGCGTGCGCCGTCGCCAGGCGTCCGGGTCCGACGCGTCGGAGGCCGACGAGGCGGTCCTCGCCGGGCAGCTTCGCCGTGCCGAAGCGCTGGCGCCCGACGAACAGGCCGCCGTGCTCGCCTGCCCGGCGGCCCTCGACGATGCCGACCCGGCCAGCGACCTGGCCTGGCAGGCGCTGTTCGCGGCGCTGCGCGATCGGCTCGAGGCCGCCGAGGCGTCGCGCCGCTGGTACGCCATGGAGATGGCCGAACCCGCACCTCAGGGCCGGCCCTTGCAGCAGGTCTGGCGCGAGCAGCTGCCCTTGCCGGGGCCCGGCGAGGTGCGCATCGCCGTGGCGGCCTGCGGCGTCTGCCGCACCGACCTGCACATCGTCGATGGCGAGCTCGCCTGGCCCGGTCACGCGGTCGTGCCCGGGCACGAGATCGTCGGCCGCGTCGCCGCGCTCGGGGCCGGCGTGACGGCACTGGCCATCGGGCAGCGCGTGGGCGTGCCCTGGCTCGGCTGGACCTGCGGAACGTGCAGGCATTGCCGGGCAGGTCGCGAGAACCTGTGCGAGCAGGCCCGCTTCACCGGCTGGCAGATCGCCGGCGGCTATGCGCAGCAGGTGGTCGCCGATGCGCGCTACGTCTTCCCGCTGCCCGAGCGCTACTCCGACCTCGAGGCCGCCCCCCTGCTCTGTGCCGGCCTGATCGGCTGGCGCGCCTTGACGATGGCCGGCAACGATGCCCAGCGGCTGGGGATCTACGGATTCGGCGCCGCGGCCCACCTGATCACGCAGGTGGCCGTGCACCTGGGCCGCGAGGTCCATGCCTTCACGCGCGAAGGCGACACCGCTGCCCAGCAACTGGCCCGCGAGCTCGGCGCCCGCTGGAGCGGCAGTTCCGCGCAGCCCGCTGCCGTCGAGCTCGACGCCACGCTCGTCTTCGCACCCGTGGGGGCGCTCGTGCCGGCGGCCTTGCGCGCGCTGCGCCCCGGGGGCACGGTGGTCTGCGCCGGCATCCACATGAGCGACATCCCGTCGTTCCCGTACGCCTGGCTGTGGCGCGAGCGGCGCATCGTCTCCGTGGCCAACCTGACGCGCGCCGACGGCGAGGCCTTCCTGCGCTTGGCCGGCGAGCTGCCCTTGAAGGTCTGTGTCCGGCCCTACCGGCTCGCCGACGCCAACGCGGCGCTCGACGACCTGCGGGCCGGCCGCTTCAGCGGCGCGGCCGTGCTGCAGGCTTGAGCGCGCACGGCCACGCGCGGGGCGCGGATCGCACCCCAGGCTGCCGGGTGGCCGCTTGCGACGTGGTGATCCGCGGCCTCAGGTGGGGTCGCCCGCGCCGCCGAGGCCGGCCGGCGCGATGTCGCGGTGCAGCACCGCAGCGAGCTTCAGGCGGTCGAAGGCGCCGCTCGCGTAGCGCGTGACCTTGGTGTAGTAGCGCTGCTCCATCGCCTGGACCATCGCCGCGTAGTCCTCGACCGCGGCTTCGTCGAGGTGGAAGCCGTCGTAGTTGACGACGGCCTGCACCTTGCGGCCCAGGCCGCGGCAGGCGCGCTCGACGGCCTCGCGCAGCTGCACGACATCCGCCGGGCTGCGCATGCGCAGGTGGCGGAAGTTCAGGAACAGCGTCTGGCGCGCCGCGTCGAAGTGGAAACGTTCGTCCAGCGGGACGTCGAGCAGCCGCCGCCGCAGGTCCATCGGCGCCGGATCGAAGATCGCGGCGTGCATCGGCACCGGCTGCTCGACCACCGGCCGGAAGGCCATGTGCGCGAGGATGTCGCGCTCGAGGTCGATGCCGGGGGCGACCTCGGTCAGCACGAGACCGTGCGGGCCGAGCTCGAAGACGCAGCGCTCGGTCACGTACAGCACCTGCTGCCCGAGGGCCGCGGCGCGCCGCCCGGCGAAGGTCACCTGCTCGACCGCGGCGTGGAACTTGCGCGAGCGGCCTTCCTTGACGATGCGCAGCCGTCCGTCGTCGACGGCGACCTCCAGGCCGCCGGCCGTGAAGGTGCCGGCGAAGACGAGCCGCCGGGCGCTCTGCGAAATGTTGACGAAGCCGCCGGCGCCGGCCAGCCGAGGCCCGAAGCGGCTGACGTTGACGTTGCCCTCGCGGTCCGCCTCGGCCATGCCGAGAACGGCCAGATCGAGCCCGCCGCCGTCGTAGAAGTCGAACTGCTGGTTCTGGTCGACGATGGCCTCGACGTTGAAGGCGGCCCCGAAATCCAGCCCGGAGGCCGGCACGCCGCCGATCACGCCGGGTTCGGCGGTCAGCGTGATCAGGTCGGTCACGCGCTCCTCGTTGGCCACCGCCGCGACCCCCTCCGGCATGCCGATGCCCAGGTTGACGACGCCGTCGACCGGCAGCTCCATCGCGCAGCGCCTCGCGATGATCTTGCGCTCGTCCAGCGGCAACACCGCGATGCTGTCCAGCGGCACCTGGGTCTCGCACGAGAAGGCCGGCGAGTACGGCGTGCCGTAGGTCTGACGGTGGTGCTCGGGGGTGGCGACGACGACGCAGTCGACCAGCGTGCCGGGGATGCGCACGAGCCGCGGATGCAGCGAACCCGCCTTGGCGATGCGCTCGACCTGGACGATCACGACGCCGCCGCTGTTGTGCGCGGCCATCGCCATCGCCAGGTTGTCCAGCGTCAGCGCCTCGCGCTCCATCGTGATGTTGCCGTGCGTGTCGGCCGTCGTCCCGCGCAGGAAGGCGACGTCGATGCGCCGCGCCTTGTAGAACAGCCACTCCTGGCCGTCGATCTCCATCAGGCGCACGACGTCCTCGCGCGTGACCTCGTTGATGCGCCCGCCGCCCAGCCGCGGATCGACGAAGGTGCCCAGGCCGATGCGCGAGATCGTGCCGGGCTTGCCGGCCGCGATGTCCCGGTACAGGTGCGAGATCACGCCCTGCGGCAGGTTGTAGGCCTGGATGCGATTGGCCAGCGCCAGCTTGCCCACGGTCGGGATCAGCCCCCAGTGGCCACCGATCACGCGGGCCAGCAGCCCGTCGTGGCCGAGCCGGTTCAGCCCGCGTTCCTTGCCGTCGCCCTGGCCCGCCGCGAACATCAGCGTCAGGTCGCGCGGCTGGCCGGTCTGCACGAATCGTTCGGCCAGCGCCGCGAGCAGCTCGTCGGGCGTGCCGATGCCGACGAAGCCCGAGGTGACCAGCGTGTCGCCGCTGCGGATGACCGCCACGGCGTCGGCGGCGGAGACGATCTTGTCGCGCATCGGTGCCTTTCCGGGTGAGCCATGGACCGGCGGCGCAGCGGTCTGCCGCGTCGCACCCCGGTCCGGCCTGGGTTGTGCACGGGACGGCGAGGACTCGCAGCCCGGGGCCGGCTCGCGGGGCGCTGTCCCCCTGCCTGCGTGCCACCCCCGCCACTGCGGCGTTGGCGGCCACCCAGGCGATTCTTACAGTCTGTCACGTCGTCGCCGCCCCAGTGGCGGGACGACGGCCCGGGACCTCGTCCCCGGGCTCGCAGGTTCTTCCGGCCTCGATGCTCCGAGCCTCGGGCGGAAGCGTCAAGTATGGCAATGGAGCTTTGATCGATGAGAGTCCTCGACACGCAAGAGCTGAACCAGGTCTACGGCGGCAGCCTGTGCGGCATCGTCCGCAAGGTCGTCACCATCAAGCGCGGCCTCCTCTTCGGCAGCTGCAAGCCGGGCAAGGGCCATGGCGGCAGCAGCAGCGGCGGGCGCGGCAAGGGTGGCAGCAGCGGCGGGCGCGGCGGCAAGAAGCGCTGCGGCGGCTCGAGCTGAGTTCTCGGCAGGGCACGCGCCCTGCCGCGCTCCCTGCAGCGGGGAGGCGTCCCGTCAAGTCCCGGGCGGACGGGTCGATACGCCAGACAGCACTTCCCGCTCGCGCGCCACCTTCCCATGCCCGGCTCTCCCCCGACACCCCCTCCACGACGGCGCAGGCGCTCGACGGCCGAGCGCGGCGCGGCGACGACCGCCGGCTGGCCCTGGCCGGCCTCCGACCTGCTTCAGGCCGTGTGGATCATGGGCCAGCCGCCGCTCGAGCGGCTGCTGGAAGAGCTCGACGAGTACAGTGTCGAGTCCGAGGCCGTCGACCGGCGGGCCTGGGTCTCCGCCTGGAGCCGCGCCAACGACACCTATCTCGAGCTCGAGCGCAGCGAGGCCGGCGTCGCCAACGCCGGCAGCCACCGCCCGCTCGATCGCGTCTATGCCCGCTGGGCCGATGCGGTGCAGGCCCACCCGCACTACCGCCACACCTTCCGCCACGTGCCGACGACGCTGGGCATGGTCGAGCTCGACAAGCTGGTCGTCTACCAGATGCACGTGACGCGGAACTTCGTCGAGGAAGGCGTCGCCGCGCTCGGTTCCTCCCCCACGCCACGAGCGGTCTTCGACCGCTGCCTTCCCCTGGCCGCGCCCGCGGCGCCCGTCCGCATCCAGAAGCTCGACTCGCGCCGCTACCTCTTCAGCAGTCCGTCGGCCGACCTGCGCTTCCACGACCCGGCCCTGCTGTCCCCCGCCGTCTGCGCCGCCCACCCCAGCTTCGGTCCCGTCGCGGGCCTGCTCGGGCTGCCGGTCGGCTTCGGGTGCAACTTCCTGAACGTCATCCGGGTCGGCAACCGGCACCTGCTGCACAACGGCTACCACCGCGCCTGCGCACTGCGTGCCGCGGGCGTGACCCATGCGCCATGCGTGATCCAGACTGCCACACGTGCCGACGAGATCCGCGCGATCACGGCCACACGCGTGGCCGACGACCCCTCGTTCTACTTCGAGTCGGCACGACCGCCCCTGCTGAAGGACTTCTTCGATCCGCGCCTGTGTGCGCTGATCGACCTGCGGCCGGTGATGCGCCATGTCGAGCTGCGCTTCGAGGTGCGCGAGTACACGGCGGCCGACTGCGCCTGAGTGCACAGCCCGCGGGGGACGCAGCCGACCCTTGACGAGGGTCAGCCCGACGCCCGGCCGACGCGCGACCATGACCGGGACGGCATCGGCGCCGGGCGCCGGTGCACGCCGACAGGGGCGGCCGACATGAACGACGACGGGCTGCACATCGCGACCACGAACGCCGCGCTGGCCGGTGCCTTGCGCGAAGTGGCCGAGCGGCTCGCGGCGCAAGGCGCGAATCCGTTCCGCGTCGCGGCCTACCGACGGGCCGCCGACACGGTGCAGGACTGGGCCGAGCCGCTGGCCAGGGTCTTCGCGCGCGACGGCGTCGACGGCCTCGACGCCCTGCCACACGTCGGCAAGGGCATCTCGGCGGCGCTGGCCGAGTTGCTGGCCAGCGGGCGCTGGGCGCTGCTCGAGCAACTGCGCGAGGGCGGCGCGGCCGAGGCGGCGCTGATGGCCGTGCCGGGCATCGGCGCCGAGCTCGCACACCGCCTGCACGACGAGCTGGGCCTGGACACGCTGGAGGCGCTGGAGGCCGCTGCGCACGACGGGCGGCTGCGCCAGGTGCACGGCCTGGGCGCCCGGCGCGCGCAGGCCATCGCCGCGGCGGTGACCGTGCTGCTGGACCGTTCGCGCGCGCGGCGCCGGGCCCGCTCGGCACCCGCTGCGCCACAAGGGGCCGGCGGCAGGTGCGAGCCGGCCGTCCCGGTGGACCTGCTGCTCGAGCTCGATCGCGACTACCGCGCGCGCGCCGCGGCCGGTGCACTGCCGCTGATCGCGCCGCGGCGCTTCAATCCCGAGGGCCGGGCCTGGCTGCCGGTGTGGCACACCGACCGGGGCGGCTGGCACGTCACGGCGCTGTACTCCAACACCGCGCGGGCACACGAGCTCGGCCGCGTGCGGGACTGGGTCGTGCTGTACCTGGCCGGGCGGGACGGGTCGGAGCAGCAGTTCACGGTGGTCACCGAGTCACGCGGAGGCCGGGCCGGCCGGCGTGTCGTGCGCGGCCGCGAGGCGGAGTGCGACGATGCCACCAGGGCATCGGGCGCACCTTGAGGCCGAGGCGAGCGCGCGCGCGGCAGCTGCGCATGAGGCAGGTCAAGCCGCGGCGGCAGGCCTGCGGCATGCTGGGCACCAGCTGCCGCGCGCGGGTCGATCCGGCTTGGCCGGCGACTCGAACCCCCACCGGCGGCGGGCCGGCCAGGACTGCCAACGGGGGCGTCCGGCAGAACCGGTACCCGGACCAGGAGGCTGGAGATGACCGTCTTGCGCCACCCCGATGAGTTCACGCCGAGTGCGTCCGGCAGCAGCCCGGGACGGTGCGCCGCCGGGGGCTTGCGACGTGGCTGGAGCACGCTGGCGATCGCCGCGGCCGCGCTCCTCGCGGCCTGCTCGGTGCAGACCGTCGAGTGGGAGAACACCCGCGCCGCGCGCGAACTCGCCCGGCAGTCCGAGCCGCCGGGGTCCGTCGCGCTCGGCTGGCGCGCCTACCAGCAGCGCTGCGCCGGATGCCACGGCGCAGCCGCCGAAGGTAGCACCGGTGCACCCGACCTGACACGACGGGTCGCCGCGCTCGGGCCGCACCAGTTCGTCGCCATCGTGCTGCGCCGCTACGACCCCCTGCTCGGCCTGGGAGCCGGTGCACCGTCCGATGCCCTGGTGGCGGACATCGTCGAGCGGCGTCGCGGCACGCTGACGATGCCGGCCTGGCAGGGAGAGCCGGTCGTCACCGCGCACGTGATGGACCTGTACGCCTATCTCAGCGCACGTGCTGACGGTCGGCAAGGTCCGGGCCGGCCCTGACGATCCGCGCCAGCTTGCCGCTCGCGCCGAGCGGTGGCGCCGCGTCGCGCGGCAGAACCCTCAGCACCACGTCGCCCACGCCCTGTTCGTTCAGGTAGCGGCCCAGGATCCGCAGCAGGCGCTGGCGCCGGGCCACGTCGCGGGCGTCGGTGCCGAACAGTTCCACCCGCAGCTCGGCCGCACCCCGCTGCTCGATGCGGAACTGGTACAGGTCGGCCTCGTCCTCGATCACCGTCGACAGTGCCAGCGGCGACAGGTGCACGGCCTGGCCCGCGTTGCCCGGCAAGCTCAGCACGTCGTCGCTGCGACCCTCGACCTCGATGACCGGCAGCGGGCAGCCGCAGGAACAGGATTCCGGCACGATGCGGACACGGTCGCCGATGTCGTAGCGCACGATCGGCTGCACGTGGTTCGCCAGGTTGGTCAGCAAGGTGGTCTCGCCGGTGCAGCCGTCGGCGACCGGGCGATGGTGCGCGTCCACCGGCTCGAGGATCACCCAGTCGGCGTTCAGGTGCAGCGAGCCGGCGGCGCACTCGCTGGCGATCTCGAGGCACTCGCTGGCGCCATAGCTGTCGCGGACCGGGCAGCCGAAGGCCGCCGAGACGGCTTCGCGGCACGCCCGGCCGAGCGTCTCGCCCCCGGTCCAGACCGCCCGCGGCGCAAGGCCCAGCGCGCCGCGCCGGTGCTGCTGGGCGAGCACCCAGGCCATGCTCGGGTACGTCGCCAGCACCTGGGGTTGCCACTCGTTCAGCTCGGCGACGAGCACGTCGATGCGCTGCAGCAGCGAGAACGCACGGGTGGTCGCGGCGATCCACGGATTGAGCGCGCGCAGCCGCTGCAGCGACAGGATGCTGGCGAACGGCCCGTCGATCGCGCCCACCAGCGCGATGCGCGACCCCACGGCGCCCGGCCCGAGCTGCGCCACCGGGCCGCGCAGCGCCGACAGGGCGTCGCCGACCGCCAGGCTGTGCGCATCCTGGACGAACAGCGCCGGCTCGCCACGGCTGCCCGAGCTCTCCCAGACGAGATAGCGGCCGAGGTAGGCACCGCCGCGGCCGCCGTGCGCGCGCGCGAAGGCCCGCGCGTCGGCCAGGCGGATCGCACGATCGGTCACCGCGGCGTCGAAGTGCGCCATCAGCGTGGCCTTGTCGAGCGTCGGCACCTGCTGCAGGCGTTCGGCTGCCGAAGCGGCCTGCCGCGGAAGCTCGCGCAGCCGTCTCGCCCACCACGGCGAGCCCGCGGCCGCCCGGCGCAGCAGCTCGTCGAGGCGACGGAGCCGGCGATCGCGCCAGTCGCTCCCTGCGGCCCGGGTGAGGGCCCACACGTCGCCGCTGACCCAGGCCGTGAACCACGGGTCGAAGACGCGGGCGGCGCTCTGCTCGACGGACATGTCGGTCCTGCGGTGCGTCGGCGGGTGGATGACGACACACCCACCGATCCTAGCCGGCTGGCCCGAACCCACGCCGATTGCGCACGGTCGGCCGATGTTAGGCTTCGACGCACTTCAGATCGTCGGCCGGCAGCCGATGGCGACGTATCGCGTGGCTGGCCGTGCGACGGCAGGTGCGAGCGTGAGACGGCCGCTGCGAGCGCGCCTGGGCCTGTAGCGGCCCGACGCACGCGGCGCGCCCGCCAAGCCGGCTGCTCCGCCCGCACACATCCGTGCGGGGGACCTATCGGACAGGTCCCCGCCGCCCGCAACCCAGGAGTCCCGACCGTGCTGAAGATCGATCCCCACTGGCCCGCCGAACACACGCCGGCGCTGCGCTGGGCCGCCGGCAAGACGGCCGCCCGGCGGGTCGAGCCCATCGCGCAGAGCGGCTGGTCGTCGACCTACTGCCTGATCGGCCCGCAGGGCAAGGCCTACCTGAAACTGCTGCCCGAGGTGCAGCGCCACCAGATCCCGGCGACGGTCGCGCTGGCGCGGCGTTTCCGCACGCAGGTGCCCGCGATCATCGACTCGAAGGCCGACGAGGGTTGGCTGCTGGTCCGTGACCACCGGGGCGTCGAGGCGGACACCGACGACGACTACGAGAAGGCCGCGCGGTCCTATGGCCGCCTGCAGGGCCGCGCGCGGCACGACGCGAAGCTCCTGGGCCACTTCGAGACCATCGACCTCGACGCCCTGTGGCCGGCTCTGCGCGAGTTCCTCGCGCGCCCGCTGAACGACAAGGCCCAGCCGGGCGAGCGTGTCGGGGGTTCGTACTTCATGGGCCAGGAGGATGCCGGGCGTTACCTGCGCTTGCTCGACAAGCGTGCCGCAATGCTGCGCGCGCAGGTCGAGAAGGCGCGCTGCCTGCCGCCGACACTGGATCACGGCGACCTGAACGGAGGCAACCTGGCGCTCGGGCCGGACGGCCAGGTCAAGTTCATCGACTGGGACGACGCGATCGTCGGGCCGGCGGGCCTCAGCCTGCACAGCCTGTTCGGCGGATGCGTCGCACCCACGCTGCAGCTGCAGTGCCTGGCCGAGGGCCGGCCGTTCTCCGACGAACCCGCCAGCCGCCGGTTGCTGGGCTACCTGAAGGCACTCGAGTCCACCGGCTATGCCGATCGCTCGACGCTGCTGCAGGGCCTGCCCGGCGCGATGTGCGCTGGGCAGATGCGCTTCATCGCCCATTTCGGCCGCTTCCCGGGCGAAGGCCAGCGTGCGGCGGCGGGCATGACCATCCGCCGCCGGCTGAGCAACCTGCTCGACCTGTGCGACTGGCTCGCGTCGAGGGATCCGGCCACCGCACTGTCATACGCGGAGGACTACGAAGGGGATGCCGAGTGGGGCCGCGCGGCACGCCTCGTGCAGGACGTGCTGGCCCGCACGCCGCAGACTCCGGCGCTGCTGACGCGCTACGGGATGCTGTCGTTGCGCGACGGCGAGTTCGGGACGGCGGAGGAGGCCTTCCGCGAGGCACTGAAGCTCGATACGCGGCACCACGATGCCACGATCGGCCTGGCCAAGCTGCACATGGCGCGGCTCGACCTCGGCGGCGCCCGGGGCGTGCTCGCCGATGTGCTCATGCATGATCCCGGTCACGCTGGCGCGCTGGCGCTGCGCGAACGGGTCGAGCAGTTCGACCACGTCCGGGCCGAGTCGAAGAAGCCGCAGGGCCTCGGGCGGCTGACCGTGTCGGCGCAGGAGCGGGCACAGGGCCACCTCGAACCCGAGACGCTCGCGCTGGTCATCGAGCTGTTCAAGCGCGACGGTGCCGTGCAGCTGGACGAGGTCTTCGATCCGGAGTTCGTGCGCAGGCTGCAGAAGCACTTCGACCGGAAGTACGGTCGCCACTTCCACGACGGCCACCACCCGCACGCGCTGCGCACCGGCGACAAGCGCTACATGTTGACGCTCGAACTCGACGACACCCTGGGCCGTCCCGAACTGATCGCCTCCGGGCTGCTGCTGCCCTTCGTGCGCGAGATGCTCGGCGACGAGGCCATCATGACCACCTGCACCGCGGTGATCTCGCTTCCCGGCAGCCAGGACCAGCGCATCCACAAGGACTTCGCCCCGCCGTTCGAGGAGAAGGGCTGGAAGTTCGAGCTGCCGTGCTGGTCGTTGCAGGCGATCGTGCCGCTGGTGGCGCTGAACGAGACGACCGGCGCGACCGCCATCTGGAAGGGATCGCAGCGCAAGGGCCTCAAGCGCTCGCGCAAGTGCGCGGTGCACGACCCGGTCGTTCCGCTGGGCTCGGTGCTGCTGGTGGACTACAAGACCGCGCACGCTGGGCGCGGCAACCGGTCCCGCCGTGTGCGCCCGATCCTCTGCCTGGCCTACGGACGCCCCTGGTTCCGCGACGTCATCAACCACCGCCGGCAGCCGCCGATGCGCTTCGCGCCGGGCTATGTCGAGGGCGCGCCGCAGAAGGTGCTCGATCTCGTGGGCTGGTGGGACCGCGACCTCAAGCTCGCCGACGTCGAGATGTGAACGGCGCCTCCTGCACGGTGCCGCGCGCCGTGTGCCGGGCCCCCCGGTTGCGGCCGGCGCGGCCGTGCGGCGGTCGAACCCTGCGGCTGTCCCGGCCCGTGACACGGGTGCACCGATCCGCGGCATCCCGGCTGTCAGACTCGTGACAAACCCACCCCCCGCGAAGGGGGGAGCCAACCACACAAGAAACAGCGCGCAACGTACAGTGACCGCTCGTAACTCGTCGTTACGAGCACGACAGGTCGGCGCTCCGGGCGGATGGGCGTCCCGCAGCGGACCTCGGTGGACTCAACAACTTGTGGAGTGTTGGCGATGCGCGTTCTGTCCCTCGAAGAGATGCTGGTTGCGGCCGGCGGTGGCAAGAAGAGCAAGAGCAAGGGCTGCGGCAGCAGCAAGGGCAAGAGCAAGGGCAAGAGCAAGGGCAAGAGCAAGGGCAAAGGCAAGGGCAAGAGCGGCGGCAAGGGCGGCGGCTGCAAGTGCTGAGCCGGCGGCTCCTGACCTGAGCTGACGCACGTTCTCCGGAATCGCCGGAGCGAATCGACGGCCCGCCGCGTGCGGGCCGTTCTGTTTCCGGACCGCAGGCGCGCTCGCGCTTCCGGTTCAGCCGCCGCAAGGGCGGGCGCTGCGCCCTTCGAGCCCGTCCGACGCGCAGGCGCCGGCGGACGCCCGCCCGCCGCCGCTGATCACGTGCCCGTGCCGCCGGGCGAGGCCACGGCGCGCTCCCGGCGCAGCCACCACCGCACGAGCCCGGCGGCGGCCACGAGCACCATGATGCTGCCGAACACCGCGTAGGGATGCAGCGTCACCGAGGCCCAGGCGTCCAGATGCCCGAGCAGCACGGTGTAGATCACCACCCCCAGCGCACTCGCCGTCAGCACGACAGCCAGCGTCAGGGCGTGGCTCATGCCGAGCAGGAAACCGATGATGGCGCCGACGATCGGGCCGGTCATCCAGAACGGCACGAAGACGAAGACGAACAGGCCGGCAATGCCCCAGCGGCGGATCACGTCCTGCCGGGCCTGCGCCGCGGTGCGCAGCCGCTCGAGCATCGGGGCCATGCGGCCGACGTCGATCAACTGCCGCCATCCGAGGAGGAACAGCGGGTAGAGCACCAGCACCTGCAGGCTCTCGACCAGGATGTTGCAGAGCATCACCTCGGGCGAGCCGAGCCCGGCGGCAAAACCGTAGCTGATGCTCGCGGCGATGCCGATCACCAGGCTCAGCCCGATGGCGGTCGCGAGCTTCAGCGTCCAGTCCGGCGCGAGGATCAAGCCGACGCCGATCGCCACGGTCAGCGCCAGCACCATCGCGAGGCCCGTGGCGAGGAGCCGGCCTTCGGTGGAGTCGAGGAGCACACGCCACGCCTTCGCCCCGGGCGCGGCCGACGACGGGCTGCGGGCGGGGGCTTCACGGGTCGAGCTCACTTCGCCATCATGCCTGCACCCCAGCCGGGGAAGCGCTGCAAACGCGGCAGTCGGTGCCCCAATTCGTGGGGGCGTGTCGGGCCGGGACGACGACGCCACACTCGCCGCGACGGGTCGTGCGGCAGGGCCGGTGGCCTCCCCGGTGCCGGCCGCGAGGCCGGCACCGGTGGGCTGTGGCTATACTGGTCCTCGTTGGTGCTCGCGGAGCCGGTCTCGGTCTCCGCAGTTCAACGGGAATCAGGAAGGGCCTCGGCCGCCACCCGGCGTGGCCCCAACCTGAGCTGCCCCCGCAACGGTAAGCGGACGGAAGCAGCGGGCTGCATGCCCGTCGTTTCCCGCTCGTGTCGAATCCACTGGCGGCCCTGTCCGGCCGCTGGGAAGGACACACGGGTCGTCTCCGCCAGCCCGGATACCGGCCAACGGGGTGACGTGCCGAGCGGATCGGTGCGTCGTGAAGTGTGCGGCTGCGGGGAAGCGGCGGCGCACGTGTAGCAGGGTATCCCGTCATGTCCCGTCGTCCCTCGCTCCGCCGCTGCCGGCCCGGTGCCGGCCGTCTCGCGCTGCTCCTCCCCCTGGCCGCTGTCCTGCCCGCCGCGGCGCAACCTTCCTCGTCCGATGCCCAGAGCGTCGTGGTCACGGCCACACGAACCCCCGTGCAGGCGTCGATGAGCGTGGCCGACGTCACGGTCGTCGATCGCTCGGCCCTCGAGGCGGCCACCGGCCGCACGCTCGCCGACGTGCTGGCCCGCCAGGCCGGCCTGCAAGCCTGGTCCAGCGGCGGCCTCGGCAAGGTGGCCTCGGTGTCGGTGCGCGGGCTCGAGGCCCGGCACACGCTGCTGCTGATCGACGGCGTGCGCCACGGCAGCGCCACGGTCGGCGCGCCGAGCCTGGACAACATCCCGATCGAGGCGATCGACCGCATCGAGATCGTCCGTGGTCCGCTGTCCAGCCTCTACGGCAGCGATGCCGCCGGTGGGGTCATCCAGGTCTTCACGCGCGGCGGCGCGCGCGGCCTCACCGGCCAGGCCACGGCGACGGCCGGGTCGGACCGCTATCGGACGCTGTCCGGCGGCCTGCGCTTCGGCGGCGGCCTCGTCGACGGCGCCGTGCAGCTGCAGGCGCTGCGCATCGGCGGCTTCTCCGACACGCGCGCTGGGGCACCGTTCGGCGTGCACGACCCCGACCGTGACGGCTTCGACCAGAACAGCGCGACCGTGCAGCTCGGGCTGCAGCTCCCGGCGTCGTGGCGCCTGCAGGCCAGCGCGCTGCACAGCCGCGGCGACAGCCGCTTCGACGACGGCCCCGGCACCGACGCACGCGCGCGGCTGCGCGCCGAGGTGGCGTCGCTGCAGCTCGCCGGGCCGGTGATCGGCAATTGGCGGACGAGCCTGCGGGCCTCGCGCTCGATCGACGAGTACGACATCCTCGCCAGCGCCTCGCCCTTCACGACGCTCGGCGTGATCGGCACCGAGCAGCGCCAGCTCAGCTGGGAGAACACGGTGGCGACGCCGGCCGGCACCTTGCTGCTGCTCGCCGAGCGACTGGACCAGGACGTCAGCCGGCCGGGCACCCCGTTCGACGTCGCCAGCCGTCGCATCGACGCGGTGGCGCTCGGCCTCGAAGGGGGTGTCGGCGCGCACCGCTGGCAGTTCGCGCTGCGCCGCGATCGCAACTCGCAGTTCGGGCTGCAGACCACCGGTTCGGCCGCGTACGGCTACGACCTCGACGCCCGGTGGCGTGTCGGCGCCTCGGCCGGCACGAGCTTCCAGGCCCCGAGCTTCAACCAGCTCTACTACCCCGGCTTCGGCAACCCGGCGCTGCTGCCCGAGAAGGGCGACCACCGCGAGCTGTGGCTGCGCTGGGCGCTGGGTGGGCACGAGGTCCGCGTCACGGCCTTTGCCAGCGACATCCGCGGCTACATCACGCCCGGCCAGAATCCGACGAATGTCGACGCCGAGGTCGACGGCCTGTCGGTCAGCGCATCGGCCGCGGTGCTCGGCTGGGACCTGTCGGCCAGCGGTGAGTGGATCGACCCGCGCAACGCCAACCCCCGCCACGCGCAGTTCGGCAGGCAACTGCCCCGCCGCGCCCGCGAGATCGTCCGACTTGCCGCCGAGCGACGCCTGGGGAGCTGGACCCTGGGCGCCAACCTGCTGCGCAGCGGCTTGCGGTTCGAGGAACTCGCGAACACGACGCGCCTGCCCGGCTACACGGTCGTCGACCTGCGCGTGGAGCGGTCGTTCGGCCGCGAGTGGCATCTGGGGCTGGCCCTGAACAATGCCGGTGACCGCCGCTACGAGACCGTGCTGGGCTACAACCAGCCCGGCCGCCAGCTTCTCGCGACGCTGCGCTACGCGGGCCGCTAGCCTGCCGGACCGGTCGCGCACGATGGACAGGGCACGGCGGACCCGGCCACGCAGGCGCGGCGCAGTCGTCGCCGTGCTGCTGGCCGCGGGCGCGTGGCTGGCCGGGCCCGGCGCGGCCGCCGCCCCGGCACCGCCGCTGGCGCCGGCGGCCGATGCCGGCGTGTCGCTGCGCGACGACCGCGGCATCGAACACCGATTCCCCTCCCCGCCCCGGCGCATCGTCTCGCTGCTGCCGTCGCTGACCGAGGCGGTGTGGGTGCTGGGCGGCGGCGACCGGCTGGTTGGCGTCGACCGCTACTCCGACTGGCCGACGGAGGTCACGCGCCTGCCTCGCCTGGGCGGCATCGACGACACGCCGATCGAGGCGCTGGTCGCGCTGAAGCCGGACGTCGTGCTGGCCAGCACGTCGGCCCGCGCGATCGACCGGCTCGAGGAGCTCGGCCTGCGCGTCCTGCGGCTGCGCTCGGAGACGCACGCCGACGTGCGTCGCACGCTGTCGCTGGTGGCCCGGTTGCTGGGCACGCCCGAGGAGGGCGCCCGCGCCTGGGCGGCGATCCAACGGGACATCGAGGCGGCGGCCGCGCGCGTGCCGCCCTCGCTGCGCGGGCAGAGCGTGTATGTCGAGATCGGGGGCGGCGCATGGGCCGCCGGCCGGGCCTCGTTCCTTGGCGAGACGCTCGCCGCACTCGGCCTCGAGAACATCGCGCCGGCCACGATGGGCGCATTCCCGAGGCTGAACCCGGAGTTCGTCGTGCGCGCGCGGCCGGCCGTGATCGTCGCCACGCGCCGGGATCTCGCGACGATGACCGATCGTCCCGGGTGGCGCTCGCTGCCGGCCCTGCAGGTGCAGCGGGTGTGCGGCTTCGAGCCGGCCGCACACGACATCCTGGTGCGGCCCGGCCCCCGGCTCGGCGAAGCGGCCGGCCTGCTCGCCGGCTGCCTGCAGCGCGTCGGCACGCGGGGAACGCATCGATGAACGACACCACGCTGATGCTCGGCACCGCCCGCCACGACCCGGCACGCGGACGCCGCCGGCTGGCCGGCGTGCTGGCGCTGCTCGCGCTGACCGGTCTGCTGGCCGGACTCCTGACCGGGACGCAGGGCTTCTCGCCCGCCGGCTTCTGGGAGGACTGGCGCAGCGATCAGTCGCTGCTGATCCTCGGCCAGATCCGGGCGCCCCGCACGGTCGGTGCCTTGGCGGTCGGTGCGCTGCTCGGGCTCGCCGGGGCCATCGCACAGGGCCTGTTCCGCAATCCGCTCGCCGATCCCTTCCTGCTCGGCACGGCGGCCGGCGCGGGGCTGGGTGTCGTGCTCGTGCTCGCCGGAGGCGCGGCCGCGGGCCTCACCCTCAGCCTGGCCAGCGCCGCCTGGCTCGAGCGCGTGGGCATCGTCTCGGCGGCCTTCGTCGGCGCGCTGGGCGGCGTCGCGCTGACGCTGCTGCTCGCGCAGGGCGCCGTGCACACGTTGCGGCTGCTGCTGTCCGGGGTGGTCGTCGCGGTGCTGCTCGGTGCCGTGGCGGACTTGGTCACGATCGTCTCGCCCGATGCGCTGCGGGCGCGGCAGGTCTTCCTGCTGGGCAGCACCGGCCACCTGAGCTGGACAGCGTCGGCCCTGCTGCTGGCTGGCCTGGCGATCCTGCTGGCAGCGAGCCGGCACTTCGGCCGCGCGCTCGACGCGCTGACCCTCGGCGAGGACAGCGCGGTGAGCCTGGGAATCGACCTGAACCGCGTGCGCATTGCGCTGGTGGCGATGCTGAGCCTGGCCACGGCACTGGCGGTGGCGCAAGCCGGGCTGGTGGCCTTCGTCGGCCTCGTCGCGCCGCACCTGGTGCGCCGGCACGCACCCGGGCCGCACCGTTGGTTGCTGACGGCCAGCAGCGCGATGGGCGCCGTGCTGCTGCTGTGGGCCGACGTCGCCTCGCGCGCCCTGATCGCGCCGCGCGAGCTGCCCGTCGGTGTCGTGACGGCCGTGCTCGGCGGCGTCTACCTGTTCGTCCTGCTGCGGCGCCGGGGGCTGTCATGACACCGGGGGCCACGTCGCTCACGCCGGTGGAGCGCCCACCGGCTGCCGCGCAGGCGGGGTCGCAGCCGGATGTGCCGGCGGACGCCGGGGCGGTGCTGGCCGCAGAGGGCCTCGTGGCGCGCCTGGGCGCGCATGCGGTGCTGCACGGGATCGACGCGAGGTTCCCGCCCGGATGGACCGCCGTCGTCGGACCCAACGGGGCGGGCAAGAGCACGCTCCTGCGCGCCCTTGCGGGCTTGCAGCCGGCCCATCGCGGCCGCGTGCTGCTCGGTGACGCCCGCGTGCACGCCCTGCCGTCGGCCGAGCGTGCGCGGCGCATCGCCTGGCTGGCCCAGGGGGGCGAGGTGAGCGGCGAGCTCTCCGTCCAGGAGACCGTCGCCCTCGGCCGCATCGCACAACGCGGCCTGCTCGGCGCGCTCGACCGCCACGATCAGGAGGCCGTCACGCGCGCGATGCGGCAGACGGACTGCGCCGCGTGGGCGGCCCGCCCGGTGCTGTCCTTGTCGGGGGGCGAGCGCCAGCGGGTGCTGATCGCCCGTGTGCTGGCGACCGAGGCGCCGGTGCTGCTGCTGGACGAACCGACGACGCACCTCGATGCGCCGCAGCAGGTGGGGCTGGTGCGGCTGCTGCGCACACTGGCACGACGGCAGACGGTGGTCACCGTCGTCCACGACCTGTCGGTCGCCTTGCACGCCGACCGGCTGCTCGTGCTGCGCGCCGGTCGCGTGCAGGCCGAGGGTGGCGTGCGCGAGCCGGACGTGCTCGCCGCACTCGAGCGCGTCTTCGACGGCGCGCTTCGCGTGCGCACCGCGCCGGGCGAGGCACCACGCCCGGAGCTGGCGATCGACGAGCGGCGCTGACGACCGGCGCTGACGGCGGCCGGGGCGCGACGCGGTCGCGACCGGCCCGTGAGCATCGTCGACAATGACGGGTGCCCGTTTCGGGCCTCGCCTGCCGCCGGTGTGCCGCCGCGCGCCGCGCATCCCCTCCGCCATGCGCCTCGAACTGTCTCAACGTTTCTACTTCGAAGCCGCCCACACGCTTCGCCGGCAGGTCGAGACCGAGCCGAGCCTGCGCATCCACGGCCACACCTACATCGCCGAGGTCACGGTCTGCGGGACGGCCGATCCGGTCTCCGGCATGCTCGTCGACCTGGGCTACCTTCGGGAAGCGGTCGAAGTCGTGCGCCGCCAGCTCGATCACCGCTTCCTCGACGAGGTCCCGGACCTGGGGACTCCGACCCTCGAGCGCCTGTGCGCCTACATCGCCGAGCGTCTGCACGACCCGCGCTGGACCTTGCACAGCGTCGTCGTTCGCCGCGACGCCAGCGGCGATGCCTGCCGCCTGCTGGTCGGCTAGGCTCGAGCGGGCTGCCGCCCGGTCCCGGTGAAGCGACGGCAGCCCTTGGCGGCGAGGGGGGCGGTGCGCCTCGCGCCGCCCGTGGCCGCTGTCATCAGCCCCTCGCGCCGCGTCCCGGCAGCAGCGAGAGGAACTCGCGCCGCAGGTTGGCGTCCTTCAAGAAGGCGCCGCGCATCACGCTGCTGACCATCGCGGACGCGTTGTCCTTGACGCCCCGCCACTGCATGCACAGGTGCTCGGCCTCCATGACCACCGCCAGGCCGTCCGGGCGCACGAGCTGCTGAAGCTTGTCGGCCAGCATCGTGACGGCTTCTTCCTGGATCTGCGGACGGCTCATGATCCACTCCGTGATCCGGTTGTACTTCGACAGCCCGATCAGGTTCGAGTGCTCGTTGGGCAGCACGCCGATCCACACCTTGCCGAGGATCGGCACGAGGTGGTGCGAACAGGCGCTGCGCACCGTGATCGGGCCGACGATCATCAGCTCGTTCAGCCGCTCGGCGTTCGGGAACTCGGTCACCGCCGGCATCGGCTGGTAGCGCCCGCGGAAGACCTCGTCGACGAACATCTTGGCGACGCGCTTGGCCGTGTCCTGCGTGTTGTGGTCGCTGTCCGTATCGATGACCAGGGAGCGCAGCATCTCGTGCACCTTGAGCTGCACCTCGGACTTCAACTCGTCGAGTTCGCCATCGCGGATGAACTCGGCGATGTTGTCGTTCGCGTGGTGACGGCGGTCAGAGGCCTGCAGGCGCAGCCGGATGCGCTCGGAAACCGGCCGCTTCGCGAGTTCCTGTTCGCCGCGCTGGAACGCGGCGGGCGAAGCGCGCTCGGCGCTGCGGGTCTTGGCCATGACTAGACTCCCAAGGTCAGAAAGTGACTGGTCAGTATATACACCCCGCGGACGGTGATCCCCAATACCAGGGATCGCGTCAGGGTCGGGCGTGTCATCGCGCCTTCGCAGCAGATGGGGAAGGATCGGCTTGCGGCAAGGGGCCGCCGCCAAGCTGGCCCGCAGCGGGATCCGGCGCAAGCCCTGGCCACGGTGCCAGGCCGATCCGAACCAGGCACAGGGCGGACGACAGAACAATAGCAAGCACCAACATACTGGCGGCAGCACGCGTCAGGGCCGGGTCGACGGCGGGGGCCAGCGCATCGGCCATCGGGCCGATCCAGCGCCGGGCATAGACCAGCAGGAGCCCCAGCGCCAGCACGCGGCACACCCGCCCCCAGCCCGGTTGCGGCCGCTGCAGAAGTGTGCTCGCATAGAAGAACAGCGCCGCCGCGACGAACGCCAGCGTGAACACCGTGTTGGCGATGCCAACCGCCGCTCCCTGTGGATCGTGCAGCAGCCACCAGGGCACGAACAGCAGGCACACGACAGCCAGCGCGAGCGAGCCCTGGCGCGCCCGGCGCTGCGCACGTGCGTCGCACAGCGCGTCGCCTGCATCCGCGCGCCGCTTCAGCGCGGGCAGGAAGGCCAGGCACAGCACGCCCGCCACGGCATCGATCAGCAGCGTCAGCGGATAGCCGAAGGCCTCGACGGCGATGCCCTGCCAGGTAGCGGCGAAGGCGATCGCCAGGTTCATCATCGCCATGTACGCGGTGAACTGGGTCGCCGCGACACGCGGGTTCGTGATGTCCATGAAGATGGCCGACCGCGTGCCGTACATCAGGCCCATCGCGACGGAGAAGGTCAGCACCGCGATCCACAGGTGGCGGATCAGTTCGGGCTGCGCAGGCCCGCCGGGCGCGCGCGGCATCACGTAGCCGGCCTGCTGCAGCACCCACATCAGGTAGAGCACCGGCAAGCTCATCAGCGCGATGTAGACCGCCAGCGTCGGCCGTTTGCCCAGGCGGTCCGAGATCATCCCGCCGACGACCATCGCGACGCCGCTGAGGATCGTCGACCACAGCGACTGCAGCGCGACCTCGTCGTCGCTCATGCCCAGTTCGACCGCCAGGTTGGTCTGCAGCGCCAGGCTCAGCGACATCGCGCCGGCGGGCAGCAGCGCGAAGAAGACCCCGGCGTAGGCCGCCCGCGAACCGAGGAAGGAGCGGAACGACTGCTCGGCGAAGCTGCGCATCTCGGCGGCGGCCGCACGCCAGCCGCGGCCGATCGCCGGTTCGACCAGCGCCTCCTTCATCGGCAGCACGACGAAGGCCGTCACGGCCAGGATCGATGCCGCGACGAGCACGATGCCCGAACCGAATCCGGCCACGCCGATCACTGCGAGCACGCCGGCGCCACCCAGCGCCTGCCCGAGCGATGCGCCGGCGAACATCAGGCCGTTGGCCAGCCCGCGTTCGCCTTCGGCGAGCGTGTTGACCGCCAGCGCATCGATCGCGACGTCCTGCACCGCGGCCACCGTGTTGTGCACGAAGAGGACCGCCGTGAAGAGCGCCAGCGACGCCGGCAAGGGCACCCACAGCAGCGCGAGCACCGTTGCCGCCATGACCAGCTGCGTGCCGATGATCCAGGCGCGGCGATGGCCGAAGCGCCGTGACCGGAAGACGTCGACCAGCGGTCCGAAGGCCCACTTGAAGGCCCATGGCAGGTAGAACGCCGCGACGAAGGCGCCGATCTCGGCCGGCCCGACGCCCATGCGGCGCAGCTGCGTCGCGACCGCGACCGCGGCAAAGCCCAGCGGGACGCCCTCGGTCGTGTACAGCAGGAAGAACGCGGTCAGACGTCCGCGTCGGGACTGCAGCAGGTTGGGCAGGAACATCGGTGCGGCGCGGCCGCTCAGGTGCCGCAGAACGTACGGTAAGCTGCCGTGAGCTCGGGAGCAGCCGGGTCTGCCCAGGCCCGCTGGCGCGGCCCCTCGGCGAAGGGGTGGCGCAGCGCGTCGAGCAGCGACTCCAGCGGCGCCAGGTCGCCGGCCTCCGACGCCGCCGCCAGGACCTCCTCGACGCGGTGGTTGCGCGGAATGAGGAAAGGACTCACCGTTCGCATGGCCTGCGCTCGCGCGGCCTGGGCCTGCACCGCCGACCCGCCGCCGCCAGGATCGTCGCGCGCGAGGCGCTCGCGCCACCTCGCGAGCCAGGGCTGCAGCTCCTCGGGCCGCGCGAACAACGAGAGCAGCGCCGCCTCGTCGCCGGCCGCCGCGTCGGCCAGCCGCCGCCAGCCGAGCGTGAAGTCGACGCGCTGCGACTGCAGCAGCGCGAGCCAGTCGTCAGCCAGTGCACCGTCGGCGTCGGTCACGACGCCAGCCGGGTCCATTCCGAGCTTGGCGGCCTGCCCGCGACGCCAGGCCTGTTCGAACATCGCCGGGAACCCGTCGATGACCTCGGTCGCCCGCTCCACGGCCCGCTGCTGGTCGGCGTCGAACAGCGGCAGCAGGGTCTCGGCCAGCCGTGCGAGATTCCAGCGCGCGATGCGCGGCTGGTTGGCGAACGCATAGCGGCCGTGATGGTCGATCGAGCTGAACACCGCCTCGGGGTCGTAGGCCTCGACGAAGGCACAGGGTCCGTAATCGATCGTCTCGCCGGAGATCGTCATGTTGTCGGTGTTCATCACGCCGTGGATGAAGCCGAGGTTCATCCATTGCGCGACGAGTCTCGCCTGGCGCTCGGCCACCGCCTTCAGCAACCCGAGGTAGCGCTCGTCCGCGCCGGCCAGTTGCGGATCGTGGCGGGCGATCGCGTAGTCGGCGAGCTGGCGCACGCGCCCGGTCTCCCCGCGCGCCGCGAAGTACTCGAAGCTGCCCACGCGCAGGTGGCTCGCGGCGACGCGGGTCAGCACCGCGCCGGGCAACGTCCTCTCGCGGTGGACAGGCTCGCCGGTTGCGGCGACGGCCAGCGCCCGCGTCGTCGGCACGCCCAGCGCATGCATGGCCTCGCCGACGACGACCTCGCGCAACATCGGGCCGACGGCCGCCTTGCCGTCGCCGCCGCGCGAGAACGGCGTGCGCCCCGAACCCTTGAAGGCAAGGTCCCGCCTCCGGCCCAGGCGATCGACCACTTCGCCGAGCAGCAGGGCGCGGCCGTCGCCGAGCTGGGGCGAGAAGCCGCCGAACTGGTGGCCCGCATAGGCCTGGGCGATCGGCTGCGCGCCCTCGGGCAGCCGGTTGCCGGCGAACAGCTCGGCCCGCTCCCGCTCGTCCAGCGCGCCGACGTCGAAGCCCAGCTCCTCGGCCAGGGGGTGGTTCAAGAACAGCAGCCGCGGTTGCGGCGCCGTCACCGGGTTCCACGGGACGTAGAACCCCGGCAGGTCGCGTGCGAAGGAGTTGTCGAAACGGAAGGGAGCGGGATTGGCCATCGTCGAAGCGACTGCAAGGATGGCACAGCTTCGCAGAGCACCGCAGCGGCGCCGGCGAGCTCACCCATTGAGCCTACTGGCGCCGAGGACATGGCGCGTGCGCCGGCCGGCGCACGACCTGCTACTTGTACTCGATGAGCCCGGTGTGGCCGCCCCGCCAGTGCGTCCAGTAGAACTTCAGCTGCCCGATGGCCTGCGGGATCTTGGTCAGCGCGATGAAGCGGGCCAGCAGCTCGTTGCGGTAGCGAACGAGCAGCTTCAGGTACAGCAGTGGCAGGAAGGGGAAGAACGCGGCCCAGAAGAAATTGGACAGCACGTTTCGGCGCCAGAAGTGCTCGGGCGGAGCGGAGTTGCGGAAGTGTCCTTCGGCGTAGGCGTGGCCGTTGCGGATCTGGCGCTTCCACCACTGGCCGAAGCGGGTGATGGCCGCGTCGTGCAAGCCCATCTCGGCATCGATGCGCAGGATGACCCAGCCCGCCTTGCGCATGCGGAAGCACATGTCGGGCTCCTCGCCGGCGATCATCGTCTCGCAAAAGCCGCCGACCTGCTCGAAGGCCTGGCGGCGGATCATCGCGACCCCGCCGCAGGTGTCGATCTCGCCCAGCGGGATGTCCCACTCCATGTCGCACAGGCGGTTGTAGATGCTCGCGTCCGGATGGCGCTCGCGCAGCCGGCCACAGACCGCCGCCACCTTCGGACGCGATTCCAGCGCCGCAGCGCCGGCTGCGATCCAGCCGGGCTGCAACTCGCAGTCGCCGTCGACGAACTGGATGAACTGCGTCTGCGGCGCGACCTCGAGCAGCCGCCGCGCGCCGGCATTGCGCGCACGTGCCGCCGTGAAGGCACGGGTCATGTCCAGGTCGACGACATCGGCGCCGAACGAGCGCGCCCAGTCGGCGCTCCCGTCGGTGGAGTTCGAGTCGACGTAGACGAGGTGGCTCGCGCCGCCTGCACGCGCGGCACGCAGGCACTGCTTCAGGCGCTCGCCCTCGTTGCGTCCGATGACGACCAGTCCGACGACGCTCATCGCGGCTGCCGCACGATCACGCGGGCCTCAGGGTTCGGCGCGCAGCCGCTTCGACCCCGTGAGGTGCAGCGCGGCATGACGCACGAAGTCGCCGAGGAAACGCTCGGGGTCCGTGTCCGGCCGTCCGGTCACGAGTCGTCGCAGGCGCCACAGCGAGAACGCCGTTGCGTAGACCAGGTCGGCGAGCGCCGTGTACAGCGCACCGTGGTTCTTCACGAAGTAGCGGTGCCGCGACTCGAACCAGTGCGGCGGCCGCCGGCGGCGGTCGATCGCCGAGTCGGTCACGATGCCCGAGGACTGCCCGGCCAGGTGCACGATCCGGCTCGCGGGAACGTAGTCGCAGCGCCACCCGGCTCGGTGCGCACGCAGGCAGAAATCGACCTCCTCGAAGTACATGAAGAAGCCGTCGTCGAGCAGGCCGACCTGGTCGATGACCTCGCGGCGGATCATGAGCCCTGCGCCGCAGACCCAGCCGGCCTCGAAGCCGTGATCGCGCAGCGGCATGGGCACGAGGTGGTCGGACAGCAAGCGGCTGACAGGCCCGAACTGCAGCCCGCTGGCCAGCTCGCTGGCGATCGTCGGGAAACGGAAGGCCGAGACTTGCGGCGTCCCGTCGGGGAACTCCAGCCGGGCACCGGCGATGCCGGTCCGCGGATGGCCGTCCATGTGCTCGAGCAGGGTGCTCAGCGCGCCCGGCCGGATGTAGGTGTCGGGATTGAGCAGCAGCACGTACTGCGGGACTCCGCTGCGCGCCTTGCCTTCCGTGGACGCTGCGGGGGCGGTCGAGGACGCCAGGTACGGCCGGATGCCCTCGTTGTTGCCGTACGAGAACCCGCCGTTGCGCGCCAGGGGCCGGAAGTCGACCCAGTCTGCGTAGCCGAGTTCGGCGATGCCGGAACGCAAGCTCGCGACGCTGTCGTCCGGAGACAGGCAGTCGGTCAGGCTGACGCGGCAGTCGCCGATGGCGCGGACCTCGTGTTCGAGGGAGCGCAGGCAGTCCAGGACGAGATCGGCGGATCGGTAGTTAACGATGACAATCAGCAGCCGCATCACCCGGCATTGTAGGTGCCGTGGCGCGAGGCCTTGCCGTGCCCCCCTATGGAATCAGGGGGGCGGGCCGCTTCGGTACGGCGTTTGTCACATGCGGTTGCAGTTGCTGCAATCCGGCACGAACCGAGCGGTCCGGACGGCCCCAACGAAAAGGGCCACCGGCACCGCGGTGGCCCCCCTGGCGTGCGGTGTCGCGCCGTGTCAGTCGGCGTACTGGCCGGCAGCCTTGATCGCCGGACCCCACTTGTTGATCTCGGCCTCGACGAACTTCTTGTGCGCCGCGGGCGAGACCCGGTCGTCGGCCACGACGACCGCGCCGAGCGCCTCCTGCTTCTTGACGAAGTCCGCATCCTTCAACGCGGCGCGCAGGGCCGCGTTGAGCTTGTCCATCACGGCGGCCGGCGTGCCCTTGGGCGCATACAGGCCGTGCCAGATCGACACGTCGAAGCCCTTCAGGCCCGACTCGTCGAGCGTCGGCACGTTGCGCAGCTCGGGCGTCGTCAGGCGCTTGGGCGAGGTCACGGCAAAGACCTTGACCTTGCCCGAGGCGATCTGCGTCGTCGTGTTCGTGGTCTGGTCGCACAGCAGGTCGACCTGGCCGCCCATCAGGTCGGTCAGCGCCGGCGCCGTGCCCTTGTACGGCACGGTCGTCATGTCGATCTTCAGGCTCTGCTGGAACAGCAGGCCGCACAGATGGGATGCCGCGCCGAGACCGGCGTTGGCCAGGTTGATCTTGCCCTTGTTGTCGTTCATCCACTTCAACAGCTCGCCGTAGTTGTTCGCCGGCAGGTTGGGGCGCCCAACGAGCGTCATCGGCACTTCGTTGATCAGGCCGGCGTACTCGAAGTCCTGCAGCGGCTTGAACGACAGGTTGCGGTACAGCGCCGGGCTGGTGGCCAGCCCGATGTGCCAGACGAGCAGCGTGTGGCCGTCAGGGGCCGCGCGCGCAACCTTCTGGGCACCCAGCGTGCCGCCGGCCCCCGCCGTGTTGTCGATCACGATGGTGGCGTTGCCCAGCGGCTTGCGCATCGCCTCGGCCAGGTCGCGCGCGACCTTGTCGGTCGGGCCGCCCGCGGCGAAGGGCACGACGATGGTGATCGGCTTGTCCGGGAAGGCTGCGGCGGCGCTGCTGAGAGCGGCCACGACCAGCGAGAGGGCGAGTTTCTTCAAGGGGGGTCTCCTAAGGAACGGGGTGCTCGTCGGTTCGCGGCGCCGGCCTCCGACGCATCACGCGCGCCGACCGACGACGGCAATCGGCCCGGCACGTCAAGTGCGTATGATGCCTCAGCAGCGGTCGCGAGTTCCCCATGTCCTGGGGCGCCGGTGTGCTGCCGAGCGGAAGCCGGCCTCAAGGGCCGATCACGCCGTCGGCGTGCAGCCGCTCGATCTGGTCCTCGGGGTAACCCAGGCTGCCGAGCAATTCGCGCGTGTGGGCCCCCAGCGCCGGCGGCCCCGAGCGCAGGGGCAGGCGGCGGCCATCGATGGCCAGGGGCAGCAGCGGGGCCCGCGTGGCGACCTCGGCGTCCGCACCGCTGGCATCGGCGGGGATCGTCATCGCCGCCAGCCCGCCGGTGGCTGCCAGGTGCGGATCGTCGAAGAGCTCGTGTGGCCGGGTGATCGGCGCATAGGGCAGGCCGTTGCGTTCGAAGCGACTCGCCAGCTCGGCCGCGGGGAAGGCGGCGAAGCGCTCGCGCAGCAGCGGGAGCATCCAGTGGCGCTCGCGCACGCGGTCATTGTTGGTCGCGAGCCGCTCGTCGGCCTTCAGGTCGGCAAAACCGAACTCGTCGCACATCGCCGACCACTGGGTGTCGCTGACGGCCGCCAGGAACACCTGCTCGCCGTCCAGGACCGTGAACACATCGTAGACCGCCCAGGCACTGATGCGGCTGGGCATCGGCGCGGCGGGCTTGCCGGTCAGCGCGAACTGCAGCATGTGCTGCGCGACCAGCAGCACGCTGTTCTCGAACAGGGCGCTGTGCACCTCGCCGCCGCGCCCGGTGAGCTCGCGTCGGCGCAGCGCGGCGAGCACGCCGATGGCGCCGAACATGCCGCCCATGATGTCGTTGACGCTGGAGCCGGCGCGCAGCGGCCTGCCCTCGGGGCCGGTCATGTAGGCGAGGCCGCCCATCATCTGCACGACCTCGTCCAGCGCCGTCCGGTGCTCGTAGGGCCCCTGCAGGAAGCCCTTGTGCGAGACGTACACGAGCCGGGGGTTCAGCCGCGACAGATCGGCGTAGGAGAACCCCAGCCGGTCCATGGCGCCGCCCTTGAAGTTCTCGCTGAAGACGTCGGCCGAGGCCACCAGCTTCAGGACGATCTCCCGTCCCTGCGGCCGCGAGGTGTCCACCGCCAGGCTCTTCTTGTTGCGGTTGAACATCGCGAAGAAGCCAGCGCCCGAACCGAGCAGCCGCCGCGTGCCGTCCCCCTTCAGGGGCTCGATCTTGATGACCTCGGCGCCCAGGTCGGCGAGGATCATCCCGCAGCTCGGCCCCATGACCATGTGCGTGAGCTCGATCACCCGCAGGCCAGCCAGCGGCAGGTCGGGCTCCGGTGGCGGAACGCTCACGGGACGACCCTCCGGGCCGCGCACCCCGGGATTCGCACCCGGGAGGGGCCCGCCGTGTTCATGCGAAACCCGCCCGCGCTCGCTGCTCGCGGGCGAGAACGAGCTTGCCCCGCTGCAGGCGGCGTCGACTTGCCGCTGGGCAGCCGGCTGCGCGGGCCCTTCGGGCTGATCAGGTCATGGGTCTCGGACATGGCCGCGGGACACCCGGGTCGCGCATGGCCGAGCATCGATCGGGGTCGGGGGTCGCAGTATGCCGCCGGCCGGCGACAGCCGCGAGGTTGACAGGGGGGTTGATACCCCCATGAGTATCTGATACCATACCCGGTATGTTGATCGCAACGCATCGCGCCGCGCCGCAGGCGCTCGACGACCGTCGGCGGCTCGCCCTGGCCGCACTGGCCCTGCCCCTGTTCATCGGACTGCTCGCCGCGCGGCACGCCGCAGCGCAGCCGGCAACCGCCACCGCGCCCGGCTCCGGCCTCAGCGTGCCGACGGCCGTGGTCGAGACGGGCCGGGAGGCGGCCGAGTTCAGCCTGACCGGCGCGATCCAGGCCGTGCGCCAGGTGACGCTCGGCGCGCAGGTCTCGGGCAACGTGGTCACGCTGGCCGTGAAGGCCGGCGACCGCGTGCGCTCAGGGCAGTTGCTCGCCCGCATCGACGACCGGTCGAGCGAGGCGGGCCTGCGTGCGTCGGCGGCCGGCGTCGACCAGGCGCAGGCCCAGTGGCAGAACGCCAAGCTCGCCTACGACCGGAGCCGCGAGCTGCGCCAGCAGGGATTCGTCAGCCAGGCCGCCGTCGACGCGGCGCAGACGCAGTTGCAGGCCGCGCAAGCCGGACTCGCGCAGGCCCAGGCCGGTCGCTCGCAGGCCGCACTGGTCAACGGCTTCACGACCGTCGTCGCACCTTTCGATGGCTTCATCCTGGCGGTGCACACCGAGGCCGGCGAACTGGCCACGCCGGGCCGGCCCCTCGTCACGCTCTACGCGCCCGGGCGCATGCGCGCCGTCGTCGAGGTGCCGGCATCGCGCAGCACCACGGCCCGCGCAGCCACGAAGACCGAGATCCAGCTGCCCGACGGGCGATGGGTCGTGCCGACGGGCCGGACCGACCTGCCGAGTGCGGACCCGGTGTCGCAGACGGTGGAGTGGCGGCTGGACCTCCCCGCCGAAGCCGGCTCGACGGTCGCCCCGGGCCAGAGCGTGCAGGTCCGCTTCGCGGGTGCACCCGTGGCATCCGGCGCGGTGCAACGCCCGCGGGTGCCGACGCGCGCCGTGCTGCAGCGCGGTGAGCTCAGCGCCGTCTACGCCGTCCACGACGGCCGCTTCGTGCTGCGTCCCGTCCGCCTGGGCCCCGTCAGCGGCCAGGGCATGGTGGAAGTGCTCGCCGGCCTGCGTCCCGGCGAGCGTTATGCGCTGGACGCCGTGCGTGCCGGGCTGGCCGGCGCGACCCCGGCGCGCTGAGACCTCTCGAGCGGGCAGGACACGACGATGACAACCCCCTCCATCCCGGACGGGACGCCCGGCAGCACGCTGGGCATCTCCGGACGCCTGGCGGCCGCTTTCCAGGCCAGCGCGCTGACGCCGCTGCTCGCGCTGGTCGCGCTGCTGCTCGGCCTCTTCGCGGTGCTCGTGACGCCGCGCGAAGAGGAACCGCAGATCAACGTGACCATGGCCAACGTGCTGATCCCCTTCCCCGGGGCGAACAGCACGGACGTGCAGAACATGGTGGCCCTGCCGGCCGAGCAGGTGCTCAGCCGCATCGAGGGCATCGAGCACACCTACTCGGTCGCGCGTCCGGGCGTGGCGGTCCTGACCGTGCAGTTCAAGGTCGGCGTGCCGCGCACCGAGGCGCTCGTTCGCCTGTACGACGTGCTCAACGCGAACCAGGACTGGTTGCCCGCCGGCCTCGGTACGCTCGCGCCCATCGTCAAGCCCAAGGGCATCGACGACGTCCCCATCCTGGCACTGACTCTCTTCAAGCGCGAGGCCGGGAGCGAGGGATCGAGCGTCGAGCTGCAACGCATTGCCGCGACGCTCGAGACCGAGCTGAAGCGCGTGCCCGGCACGCGCGAGGTTCAGACCATCGGCGGGCCGGGCCTGACAGTGCAGGTCGACCTCGATCCGGCGCGCATGCGGGCCCGCGGCGTCGATCTCGCGCGGCTTCATCAGGCCTTGCAGGCGGCCAACCTCGCGCTGCCGGCAGGCAGCGTGGCCGACGATCGCAGCGCCCGCATGCTCAGCGTCGAGACCGGCGAGTTCCTGCGCCACGCCGACGACGTGGCCGAGCTGGTCGTGGGCGTGCACGCCGGCAAGCCCGTCTACCTGCGCGAGGTCGCCCAGGTCCGGGCCGGCGCCGCGCAGCCCTCGCGCTATGTCTGGCACGACACCGGTGCCGGGGCTGCGCTGCAGGCCCCCGCGAGCGCGGCCTCGGCCAGCGCGGCCGAGGCCGGCCCCTATCCCGCGCTGACCCTCAGCGTGACCAAGAAACCCGGTGAGAACGCGGTCGACGTCGCGCGTGCCGCGCGCGCGCGCGTCGATGAGCTGCGCAACACGGTGCTGCCACCGGACGTCGACGTGGTGGTCTCGCGCGACTACGGGCAGACCGCCGGCGAGAAGGCGGCCAAGCTGATCCAGAAGCTCGCCTTCGCCACCGGCTCGGTGATCCTGCTGGTCGGTCTGGCGCTCGGCCGCCGCGAGGCGGTGATCGTCGGTGCCGCGGTGATCCTGACGCTGGCGGCCACGCTCTTCGCCAGCTGGGCCTGGGGCTTCACGCTGAACCGCGTCAGCTTGTTCGCGCTGATCTTCTCGATCGGCATCCTGGTCGACGATGCCATCGTCGTCGTCGAGAACATCCATCGCCACCAGCAGCTCGAACCGGGGCGTCCGCTGCGCGAGATCATCCCGCTGGCGGTCGACGAAGTGGGCGGGCCGACGATCCTCGCCACGCTGACGGTCATCGCTGCACTGCTGCCGATGGCTTTCGTGACCGGTCTGATGGGGCCGTACATGAGCCCGATACCGATCAACAGCAGCCTGGGCATGGCGTTGTCGCTGCTGATCGCGTTCACCGTCACCCCATGGCTCGCGTTGAAGGCGATGAAGCCCCACGCGCACGGCCACGACGCCAAGCCCTCGGCGCTGGCGGTGCGCCTGCCACGGCTGTTCACGACGCTGCTCCAGCCCTTCCTGCGCAGTGCGCGAAAGCGCTGGTTGCTGCTCGCGGGCATCGTCGCCGCCCTGCTGCTGTCGGCCGGCCTGGCCGTCGTGCAATGGGTCGTGCTGAAGATGCTGCCGTTCGACAACAAGAGCGAGTTCGCGCTGGTGGTCGACATGCCGGCCGGGACGGCGCTGGAGGACACCGCCGCCGCCCTCCACGAGATGGGGGCTTTCCTGGCACGCCAACCCGAGGTTCGCGACCTGCAGGGCTACGCGGGAACGGCAGCGCCGATCACCTTCAACGGTCTCGTGCGCCAGTACTACCTGCGCGCCGATGCCGAGCAGGGCGAGTTGCAGGTCAACCTGGTCGACAAGGCGCATCGCCACGAACAGAGCCACGCGATCGCGCAGCGGCTCCAGCCGGCATTGCAGGAGATCGCGCGGCGCCACGGCGCCCGGCTCAAGATCGTGGAGGTGCCGCCGGGACCACCCGTGATGAGCCCGATCGTCGCCGAGGTCTACGGGCCGGACGAGGCGGGTCGTCAGCAGCTGGCCCGGCGCCTGGCCGAGCGATTCGCGGCGGCGCCGGACATCGTCGGCGTGGACACCTCGCTTCACGACGACGCGCCGCGGGCCTTCCTGCGCGTCAACCGCGCCCGCGCCGACAGCCTCGGCATCCCGATGGCCACAGTGGCGCAGACCGTGCACGGCGCGCTCAGCGGCCTGGACGCCGCCTGGCTGCACGACGGGCGCAGCAAGTACCCGGTGCCGGTGCGGCTGCAGCTGCCGCGGGCCGACCAGGCCGGGCTCGACGCGCTGCTCGCGCTGCCCCTGCGTGCGGCCGACGGACGCCTCGTCCCGCTGTCGGAGCTGGTGCGCGTGGAACGCGGGCTGATCGACAAGCCCTTGTTCACGAAGAACCTGCAGGCGCTCAGCTACGTCTTCGCCGACGTCGCGGCTGGCGGCCGCACGCCCGATTCACCGCTGTACGGGCTGTTCGGGCTGCGTTCCACGCTGGCCGAGGCGGCACTGCCGCAGACCGGCGCAGTCGGCGAGTACTGGATACGCCAGCCCTCGGACCCCTACCGTGCCTACGCGATCAAGTGGGACGGCGAGTGGCAGGTGACGTACGAGACCTTCCGCGACATGGGCGCGGCCTATGGCGTGGGCCTGGTGCTGATCTACCTGCTCGTGGTCGCGCAGTTCCGCAGCTACCTGACCCCGCTGATCATCATGGCGCCGATCCCGCTGACGCTCATCGGCGTGATGCCCGGGCACGCATTGCTCGGCGCACCCTTCACCGCCACCAGCATGATCGGCATGATCGCGCTCGCCGGCATCATCGTGCGCAACTCGATCCTGCTCGTCGACTTCATCGAGCTGCAGGTCGGACGCGGCGTGGCCTTTGCCGAGGCCGTCGTGCAATCGGCGGCAGTGCGGGCCCAGCCCATCGCACTGACGGCGCTGGCGGCGATGGTCGGCGCCTTCTTCATCCTCGACGACCCGATCTTCAACGGCCTGGCGATCTCCCTGATCTTCGGCATCCTCGTCTCGACGCTGCTGACGCTCGTCGTGATCCCCGTCCTGTACTACGCGGCGAACCGGCGCCGGCTCGAGACCGGCCGCGGCTGACACGGGCCGTACCCGCTTCGTACCCCCCCTTCACCACACGATCCCTCAAGGAGTCTCAGATGACCATCGAACGCAGCATCCGCGTGATCGCGGGCCTCTTCATCCTCGTCTCGCTGGCACTCGGCGTCGAAGGCAGCCCGCTCTTCGTCAGCCGCTGGTTCCTGGCCTTCACGGCCTTCGTCGGACTGAACCTCTTCCAGTTCGGGCTGACCAACTTCTGCCCCATGGCGCTGATCCTGAAGAAGCTCGGCGTCCCCGAAGGCCAGGCCAGCTGCGCCCGCTGACCGACCGGCCGGCCGGACCCGGGAGGCTCGAAGTGGTGGCAGAGTTGGGGCCTTGCTGTCCCGCCCCCCCGAAACGCACCGGAGACCCGGCCATGGCCACCCTGACCGACGACGCCAGCCGCACGCAGCTGCTCAACCGCCTCAAGCGTGCCGAGGGGCAGCTGCGCGGTGTGCAGCGCCTCATCGAGGAGGGTCACCCTTGCGTCGAGATCGCGACGCAGCTGGCTGCCGTCCGCAAGGCGCTGGACAGCGCCTTCGTCACGATGACGATGTGCTTCGTGAAGCAGGAGCTCGGTGCCCGGCTCGAGGCTGGCGAGGTCGACGACTTGATCGGCGACGTGCAGACGCTGCTGCACCACGTGCGCTGAAGGGAGCGGCAAGGGCCGGCGGGCCGCGCGACGCGCGCCCGAGCGGCCAGACGGGCTTGCAAGCGCGAGGGCCGTCGCCCGCCTTCAACGCTGTGCCGGAACGGGGGGTGCGTTGCCGACCTCGGCCATCCCGTCGACGGAGGGAAGCAGCAGTTGCCGCAAGCGCCGAAGGCCATGCCAGGCAGCCGCATAGGGGCGGCCCATCGGCGTTAGGGCCTCGCAGACCTCGAGCAGCGGCACGTGCTCGCAGTTGAACGTGTCCTTGTAGCTTCCCGCGCCGACACCGATGTCGAAACGCCGGCAGCCCCGGTCGGCCAGTGCGGCAAAGGTGCGCTCCATCAGGAGCCGGCCGGGTGCGCACGGCTTCCAGGCGTCACCGTCGAAGGCGGTGCGCACCATGACGAAGAGCTCCGCGTCGCGCAGCCCGTAGGCGGCCGCGACGATGTCACCGCCGGCCTCCAGGTAACTCAGCACCACCTGTCCCGCGGCGAAGCCGTTCTCCAGGCGGCGGCGGTAGAAGGCCTGGTACGGGGCGTCGGCCAGCCGGTACTCCGGATTGCCGGCCATCCGGCGGTCTTGCATGTCCTGCAGCCGGTCCAGCACGACGCGCGCTTCGAGCAGATCGGCCGCGAGACCGAAGCGCGCGCCCGGATGGCGCGCGAAGACGCGCCAGTGGCGATCGGCCTCACGGCGGACCTGGCGCGTGAGCGTCAGACGCCAGGCATCCCACCCGTTCGGCATGCCGAAGGCATGGCCGTGCAATTCGCTCGGGCGGGCCTCGACGACCGAGGCGAGCGGATTCGGCTGGCCGTCCACGACCGGCAACATCTTCTGAACCCGCAGCACGTCGCCATGCCGGGCCAACAGCGCACGCAGTGCGGTCCAGGCGCCATGGGCTGCGGGCCCGGACAACCGCGCGCCCGGCCGCAGCCGAGGCGCGTTGTAGTCGGACACGCCGAGGTCAGCAGGCAGCAGTTCGCGCAGTCGATGCCGGGGCCGCACCAGGAGCGGCAGCAGCAGGACATCCTCGTCTTCGTGACTCACCCGAACCAGCAGCGGCTCGACACCCTGCTGGGCGCCGAGTGTCGCGTACCAGTCGCGCAGCCAACAGCTGTCCTGGAAGGGCGTCGTCACGGACGTGCGCAGCGCGTCCCAGCGCTGCCAGAACTCCGTCTGATCGAGGGTTCGGGTGGCGCGCCAACGGGTGGAGTCCAGGTATTGCACGGGCAGTTCGGTTGACAAGCCTGCCACGGCGCTGCGTGGCGCGGCGCGACGAGACCCGATGTGACACCTTCTGCTTTTCGGGTTGTCCGCGCCGGGCTTTAGCGCCGAGTCCGGTGGCGTGCATCACGTCGTCGAGGAACTGCCGGCCGCGCAGACCAGGCGCGCGCAGCATCTCTCCGGGCTCGACTCCCGGGGTGCCTGCGCCTCTGAGCCGCCCTGCGTTCTCCCGGCCAGCCCGGCTGCGTCCACCCACAGCTGAGAAGCGCTCGCGTTCCGTTTACCTCTGGAATCAAGTATGCACTCGCTCACACACCTCTGCCCCGACCACTTCAGCACTCTCGACGTCAGAGTGCTAATATGAAGGGAACCGAATCCCTCGGGTTTTCTCCAAGAGGCCCATGAGATCGATGAGTTCCTCCACCGCCCTGTCCGTCCGTGACCCGTGGTCCTTGGTGCCGTCTCTCGGCAACCTGGATGCCTACATCAGCGCCGTGAACCGGATGCCGATGCTGACCCAGGCCGAGGAGTCCGAGTTGGCGCGTCGTTTGCGCGACAAGGGCGACATCGAAGCTGCCGGACGGCTCGTGCTGTCGCACCTGCGTCTGGTGGTGTCGCTGTCGCGCCAGTACCTGGGGTATGGCCTGCCGCAGAGCGACCTGATCCAGGAAGGCAACGTCGGCCTGATGAAGGCCGTGCGCCGTTTCGATCCCGAGCAGGGCGTGCGCCTGGTCAGCTATGCGATCCACTGGATCAAGGCCGAGATCCACGAGTTCATCCTGCGCAACTGGCGCATGGTCAAGGTCGCCACCACGAAGGCGCAGCGCAAGTTGTTCTTCAACCTGCGTTCGATGAAGCAGGGGTTCAAGGCCGGGGCCGGCGCCGGCGAGACCCACCGCAGCGCCCTGACGCCGGCCGAGATCGAGGCGGTCGCCCGGGAGCTCAACGTCAAGCCCGAGGAAGTCGTCGAGATGGAGACGCGCATGGCGGGCGGCGACGTCGCGCTCGAAGGCCAGGCGGACGACGGCGAAGAGGAGTTCGCCCCGATCGCCTACCTGGCCGACGAGCGGCACGAGCCGACGCGGGCGCTGCAGGCGCGTGAACGCGACCGCCTGGCCGGCGACGGGATCGCGCGGGCACTGGACGCCTTGGACGCGCGAAGCCGACGGATCGTCGAGGAGCGTTGGCTCAAGGTCAACGATGACAGCAGCGGCGGGATGACCTTGCACGAGCTCGCGGCGGAGTACGGCGTCAGCGCCGAGCGCATCCGGCAGATCGAGGCGGCGGCGATGAAGAAGATGCGCAAGGCGCTCGACGCGACGGCCTGAGGCGGCGCGAGCCCGCACGATCAAACGGCCCCGCGAGGGGCCGTTGGTCTTGCTGGGCTTGCTCGCATCCGGGACCTGCCGCGGCCGGGACCTGCAGGACCCTGGGCGGGGGACGGTCGCGTCTGCGGATTTCAGCCTTGCTGGAGCAGCAGCTTGACGTCGTGGAGCAGCGCGTCGGGACCGGTGCCGTAGCGCGTGAACACCCGCACACGCCCCTGCGTATCGAACAGGTAGGCACCGGCGGTATGGTCGATCGTGTAGGAGCCTTCGGTCTTGCCGGGCACCTTCGCGTAGAAGATCTTGAAGTTCTTCGCCGCCTGTGCCGTCTGCTCGGGCGTGCCGCGCAGGGCGACGAAAGCCGGATCGAAGCTGCCGACGTAGGCGCGCAGCATGTCGGGCGTGTCGCGCTCGGGGTCGACGGTCACGAAGACGCCCAGCAGGCGGTCGCCGTCCGGCCCGAGTCGCCGCTTGACCTCGGCGAGCTCGGCCATCGTCGTCGGGCACACATCCGGGCATTGCGCATAGCCGAAGAACACCAGCGTGACCTTGCCCTTGAAGTCCGCCAGCGTGCGCACGCGCCCCTGGGCATCGGGCAGCGACAACGCGTTCGCGTACTCGGCGCCGGTGATGTCGATGCCCTTGAAGCCGCCGCTGCCCGCCACGCCCGTCGCGGCACGCTCGCCGCAGGCACCGAGCATCAGCACGGCGGCGGCGGCGAGGGTACCGCGTCGCGTCATCCGATTCGATAGGAAGCCAGCCATGGTCCGAGATAGTGGTCGACGAGCAGTGCGGCAAAGAGCAGCGAGAGGTGCCAGATCGAGAAGCGGAAGGTCTTGCGCGCGAGCTCATCGCTGTAGCGGCGCCACAACTGCCAGGCGTAGCCGATGAAGCCGCCACCGAGCACCAGAGCGGCGCCGAGGTAGATGACGCCGCTCATGCGGAAGACGAAGGGCAGCAGCGTCGCCGCGAACAGCACCACGGTATACAGCAGCACCTGCAGCCGCGTGAACTCCGCCCCGTGGGTGACGGGCAGCATCGGCAATCCCGATCGCCGGTAGTCCTCGACACGATACAGCGCGAGTGCCCAGAAATGGGGGGGCGTCCAGAGGAAGATGATCAGGCACAGGATCAGCGCCTCGGGACCGACTTCGCCGCGCATCGCCGCCCAGCCGAGCACCGGCGGCATCGCCCCCGACGCGCCGCCGATCACGATGTTCTGCGGGGTCAGGGGCTTGAGCACGACCGTGTACACGAGCGCGTAGCCGACGAAGGTCGCGAGCGTGAGCCACATCGTCAGCGGGTTGACCCAGATCCACAGCACGGCCGACCCGGCCACGCACAGCATGGCCGAGAAGGCCAGGGCCTCCACGCGGGTCAGCTCGCCCTTCGCGGTCGGGCGCCATGCCGTGCGCGCCATGCGGCGATCGATATGCTCTTCGATCAGGCAGTTGAAAGCGGCCGCAGCCGCGGCCACCAGCCAGATCCCGACCACGGCCGCCAGGGTCGTGGCCAGCGGCGGCCAGCCCGGCACGGCCAGCAGCATCCCGATCAACGCGCAGAACACGATCAGCTGCACGACCCGTGGCTTGGTCAGCACGTAGTACTGCGCTCCGCGCGAGGCGAAGGGCCGGGACTGGGTCAGGGTTTGCGCCATCGCGGAAACGGATTCTAGGAACGCGTGGCCTGTCAGCGGCCCGCCGTGTCCCACCACGACGACGCGCGCAGCAGTCGGTCGAGATCGCGCTTGAGCTTCTGCGGATCCGGCGACGGCGGCGAGCGCATCATCCACTCGCCCATCGGGTCGATGACGTAGAGGTGCTCCTCCAGTGTCCGCCCGGGCGCCGGCGCGAGCCACTGCACAAGTTGCTCACGGGGCACGCGCAAGACCTGCACCCCTTCCGGTCCCTGGGTGAGCGCCCCGACCAGTGCGGCATCGGGCTGGCCGGCATCGGTCAGCAGCCAGAGCTTGTCGACGCGGTCGCGCTCCCGGCCGAGCATCTGGTGCAGCTGCCGCTGCATGTACAGGCGCTGCTGGCAAGGCGCATCGCAGGACGAAGGCGAGACGCTCACGAGGAGCCACTGCCTGCGGAGTCCGGACGCGGCGAGGGGTTGGCCGGCCAGGGTCGTCAGCGGAAGCGCCGCCGGCATGGTGCGCGTGGGCTGGATCAGCTCGGCATAGTTGCTGCGGCCCTGCGGGCGGATCACGTAGTACGTGAAGTACGAGGCGATCACCGGTGCTGCACAGACGAGCAGCACGAGCATCATCCTCAGGCGTCCGGAGCGCGTGCGCTGTTCGAGCGCCTCGGCGTCCAGCCGGGGGACCGAGTGGACAGTCAGGCCGAGCGGCTCGCCTGCGCTGCGCGCCTCAGCCGGCAGGACCGCGGCGTCGGGGCCGGATGATCTGGAACCAGGCATAGAGACCCAGCGTGAGTGCCGACAGCGCGAACCACTGCGCGGCGTAGCCATAGTGCTTGTGGACATCGGCGCTCGGCAACTGCCAGTGCCGCAGCAGACCGTCGGTCGCCTTCGATCCGTCCCCGTCGAGCTGCAGGATCGACAGCGGGGCAAGCCGGAGCCGGGTTTCCGCCGAGAACGATTCGACATCGAGATTCTGCCGGATCGGCCCCGAATCCACGGCCTGCAGCTCGTAGAACCGGGCCGGAGGCGGGGCAATCATGCCCAGCACCTCCACCTCCCCGGCCGGCGTGGGTGGCGGCTTGACCCGGGCGGGATCGGCCACGTCGCGCGGCAACCAGCCACGCTGCACGATCACGGCCGTGCCGTCGCGCAGCAGCAAGGGCGTCACGACGTAGAACCCGGCTCGTGACTGCATCGAACGGTTGTCGAGGAACACCGTGTGCGCGACGTCCCAGCGGCCGCGCACGAGCACCCTGCGGTAGGCATCGGTGGCCAGCAGCCCGGGCAAGCGCAAGGCGTCGTCGTCCAAGGGCGGCAGCGCCCGCCGTTCATCGATCGCCGTCTGCCGCTCCAGCTTCTGTGCTGCACGGTCGAGCTGCCACCAACCCAGTCGTGCGGTCACCGCCGTCAGCGCCAGCGCGGCCAGCAGGACCATGGCCGGCGATCGTCTCATCGGGCCAGCGGCGGGATCGCCGCGATGCCGGAAGGCGCGGGCAGCCGGCGTGAGGCTGGCCGGATGGGAGAATCCGGCCCGATGAAGACCCTGATCGTGCTGCTGATGATCGCCGTGCTCGGCGCACTTGCCGGAGCCGGCGTCTTCATGCTGCGCAAGCCGGACGAACGCCGCGAGCGCGATCCGAAGGCGATGGCGCGGGCGCTCGCGCTGCGTGTGACCCTGTCGATCACGCTGTTCCTGCTCGTCCTGCTGGCCTGGTGGGCCGGTTGGATCCAGCCCTCGGGCATTCCCGTCGGTTCGCCCTGAGCGGCGCGCCGCTGACGCGCGCCATGAAAAAACGCCGCGGCTGCGGCGTTTCGCAGGGCAGCCGCAACGGCTTCACAACCAGTAGACCAGCACGTACAGGCCGAGCCAGACGACGTCGACGAAGTGCCAGTACCAGGCTGCGCCCTCGAACCCGAAATGCCGTTGCGGCGTGAAGTGACCCTTCATCAGGCGAAGCGTGATGAAGGTCAGCATCAGCATGCCGACGAACACGTGGAACCCGTGGAAGCCGGTCAGCATGAAGAAGGTCGAGCCGAAGATGCCCGAGCTGAGCTTCAGGTTCAGGTCGCGATAGGCATGCGCGTACTCGTAGCCCTGGACGAACAGGAAGATCACACCCAGCGCGACGGTGACCCACATCCAGAAGATCGTCTTGCCCCGCTCGTTGGCGATCAGCGCATGGTGCGCGATGGTCAGCGTGACGCCCGAGGTCAGCAGCAGTGCCGTGTTGATGGTCGGCAGCCAGAACGGGCCGATGGTCTGGAAGGGCTCGACGATACCCGCCGGCGATGCGGTGACTCCCGGTGCGCTGCTCGGCCACACGGCCTTGAAGTCGGGCCACAGCAGCTGGTGGTCGATGTTGCCGAGCATCGGCAGCGCGAACACGCGCGCCCAGTACAGCGCCCCGAAGAACGCGGCGAAGAACATGACCTCGGAGAAGATGAACCAGGCCATGCTCCAGCGGTAGGAGACGTCGACACGGTCGGAGTACAGGCCGGACTCGCTCTCGCGGATCGCGTCGCCGAACCAGCGGTACAGCACGCTCAACCACACGACCATGCCGGCCAGCAGCGCCCAGGCGCCCCAGCCATGGCCATTGATCCATTGGCCGGCTCCGAGGATGACCAGGAACAGCCCCGCCGCCATCATCACGGGGTGCTGTGACGGCGAGGGAACGAAGTAGTACGGGGTGGTGCCGTGGGGCGTGGTGGCCGACATCTTGATGGCTCTCCTCGGTCCTGGACTGCGGGATTCGGTTGGTTTTGCGGTTCGGTGCGCCGATGGGCCCTCAGGCCCGGCCGGCCACCCAGTTCACGACGACCAGCAGCGTGGCGACGAACAGTGCCGCCGCCAGAACGCCGGCCACGATCACGTGCACCGGGTTCAGCCGCTGCGCATCCTGCTCGTAGCCGGCGCGCTTGCGCACGCCGAAGAACGACCAGGCCACCGCCTTCATCGTGCGCGCGAACGAGGCCGGACGCGCCGCGGCCTGCCGCAGCTCGGAGCCGGCGGGTGGAGGCGTGATCACGAGCGCGGCTCCGCCTGGGCAGGCCCGCTCGTGCCCAGGCTGGCCTGCGGCGCCGCCGGCGTCTTGCCCCCCACCTCGAAGAAGGTGTAGGAGAGCGTGATCGTCGTCACGTCCCGGGGCAGCTTGGGATCGATGACGAAGGCCACCGGCCAGTTGCGCGCCTCGCCGGGTGCCAGCTTGTACTCGTTGAAGCAGAAGCACTCGAGCTTGTTGAAGTGCGCTGCCGACTGCCGTGGGGCGTAGCTCGGGATGGCCTGCGCGGCCATCGTGCGGTTCTGGATGTTGCGGAACTCGTACATCACCGTGGCGAGCTCGCCGGGATGCACCTGCATCGAGCGTACCGCCGGCTTGAAATCCCACGGCCCGCGGACGTTGGCATCGAACTCGACCGTGATGGTGCGGCTGCGATCGACCTGCGTGTTGCGCAGGTCGGCGGCGTCAGCGCCCTTGCGAACCTCCGACAGCGCCAGGACATTGATGCCCAGCGCATCGCAGATCGCACGGTACATCGGCACCAGCGAGTAGCCGAAGCCGAACATCACCCCGGCCACGACCAGCAGCTTGCCGAGCATGCGTCGGTTGTCGGAAGCCGGCAGCTTCATCGTGCGCGTCCCCGTGCGACCGTCAAAACCAGGCCATCTTCGCGACGAAGCCCACCGCGAACGCCAGCGCGACGCTCGCGAGGATCAACCCGAGGCGCAGGTTCGCCCTGCGCTGGTGGTCGGCCGTCGTGCGCTCGTCGGTCATCGGCAGGTCCGGCGGCAGGCGTTCAGCCGACCACACGGGTCGCCGTGGCATCCAGCTTCGGCGGCGTCTCGAACGTGTGGAACGGCGCCGGCGACGGCACTTCCCACTCCAGGCCCTCGGCCGCCTCCCAGGGCTTCTGCGGCGCCGGCTCGCCCTTGCCGCGCATCATCGGCAGCACGACCGCGACGAAGAAGTAGACCTGCATGATGCCGAAGCCGAAGGCCCCGACCGAGGCGATGGCGTTGAAGTCGGCGAACTGCATCGGGTAGTCGGCATAGCGCCGGGGCATGCCGGCCAACCCGAGGAAGTGCATCGGGAAGAAGGTGATGTTGAAGAAGATGATCGACAGCCAGAAATGGATCTTGCCGCGAGTCTCGGAGTACATCACCCCGGTCCACTTGGGGCCCCAGTAGTAGACGCCGGCGAACAGCGCGAACAGCGAGCCGGCCACCAGCACGTAGTGGAAGTGCGCGACCACGTAGTACGTGTCCTGGATCTGCGTGTCGATCGGCGCCATCGCGCAAATCAGGCCGGTGAAGCCGCCCATCGTGAACACGAAGATGAAGCCCACGGCCCACAGCATCGGGGTCTCGAAGGTCATCGACCCCCGCCACATCGTGGCCAGCCAGTTGAAGATCTTCACGCCGGTGGGAACGGCGATCAGCATCGTGGCGTACATGAAGAACAGCTGGCCCGTGACCGGCATGCCCGTGGCGTACATGTGGTGCGCCCAGACGATGAACGACAGGATCGCGATCGACGCGGTCGCATAGACCATCGACGCATAGCCGAACAGCGGCTTGCGCGCAAACGCCGGGATGATCGCGCTGACGATGCCGAACGCCGGCAGGATCATGATGTACACCTCGGGGTGCCCGAAGAACCAGAAGATGTGCTGGTACATGATCGGGTCGCCGCCGCCGGCCGGGTTGAAGAAGCTCGTGCCGAAGTGACGGTCGGTCAGCGTCATCGTGATCGCACCGGCCAGCACCGGCATCACGGCGATCAGCAGGTAGGCCGTGATGAGCCAGGTCCAGCAGAACAGCGGCATCTTCATCAGCGTCATGCCAGGCGCGCGCATGTTCAGGATGGTCACGATGATGTTGATCGAGCCCATGATCGAGCTCGCCCCCATGATGTGCATCGCGAAGATCGCGGCGTCCATCGACGGGCCCATCTGCAGCGTCAGCGGGGCGTAGAGCGTCCAGCCGGCCGCGGGGGCGCCGCCGGGCATGAAGAACGAGCCGGCCAGGATCAGGCCTGCCGGAATCAGCAGCCAGAAGCTGAGGTTGTTCATCCGCGCGAAGGCCATGTCGGAGGCGCCGATCTGCAGCGGAATCATCCAGTTCGCGAAGCCGACGAACGCCGGCATGATGGCGCCGAAGACCATGATCAGGCCGTGCATCGTCGTCAGCTGGTTGAACAGCTGCGGGTTGACGAACTGCAGGCCCGGCTGGAACAGCTCGGCGCGGATGCCCAGCGCGAGAACACCACCGATCATCAGCATCGCGAAGCTGAACAACAGGTACATCGTGCCGATGTCCTTGTGGTTCGTCGCGAACAGCCAGCGCCGCCAGCCGTGCGGATGGCCGTGATGCTCGTCGTGACCGGCCGCATGGCCGTGCGCGGGATGATCGAGGACTGCGCTCATGGGGGCTGTCTTCCTGGGTTCGGGGTTTACTTGCGGGCCGCGACGATCTCGGCAGGCTGCACGAGCTTGCCCGTCTTGTTCGACCAAGAGTTCTTCGTGTAGGTGACGACGGCGGCGATCTCCGTATCGGACAGCTGCTTCCAGGCCGGCATGGCGCCGTTGGCCGCTCCGTTGAGCAGGATCTCGATCTGCCGGGCGGGATCGCTCAGGACGATCGCGCTGCCGTCCAGCGGCTTGATCGGGCCGGCGCCCTTGCCGTCGGGACGGTGGCACGCCGCGCAGTTGGCGTTGTAGACCTTCTCTCCCCGGGCGACCAGCTCGTCGAGGGTCCAGACCTTGTTCGGATCGTCGGCCTTGGCCGCCATCGCCTTCTTCTGGTCAGCGACCCACTTGCTGTAATCGGCCTGGGACAGCACCTTCACGTGGATCGGCATGTACGCGTGCTCCTTGCCGCACAGCTCCGCGCACTGGCCGTAGAAGTCGCCGGTCTTCTCGGCGCGGAACCAGGTGTCGCGCACGAAACCGGGGATCGCATCCTGCTTGACGCCGAAGGCCGGCACCATCCACGAGTGGATCACGTCGTTGGCGGTCGTGATGACGCGGATCTTGCGATCGACCGGAACGACCAGCGGGTTGTCGACCTTCAGCAGGTAGTCGTCCATCGGCGCGGGCTTGCCCGAGTCCGAGGCCTCGCGGTGGGCGAGGTCGAGCGTGGAGAGGAACCCGATGCCCTCGCCCTCGCCCTTCAGGTAGTCGTAGCCCCATTTCCACTGGTAGCCGGTGACCTTGACGGTGATGTCGGCGTTGCTCGTGTCCTTCTGCGCGACCACGGTCTTCGTCGCCATCGCGCCCATCGCGATGACGATGAGGAAGGGCACGACCGTCCAGGCCACCTCGACGGCGACGCTCTCATGGAAGTTGGCCGCCTTGTGGCCGACCGACTTGCGGTGCTTGAGGATCGAATAGAACATCGTCCCGAACACCGCGACGAAGATCACCGCGATGATCCACATCATCATCACGTGCAGCCAGTGCACGTCGGCCGCGATCTGCGTGGCCGCCGGGTGCAGATCGAGCTGGTTCACCGCCGGCCCGCCCGGCAGGTCGTTGACCTTGGCCAGCACGTGCAGCGGCAGCGCGGCCAGGAACGCGAACAGGCTGCTGACGGCGACGCGCAGGCGAAAACGGGGCATGGTGTTCATGTCGTGAAGGAGGTGTCGGGATACCCTGGCGCGGTGAGGGGTCAACCACGCCTGGCCGGCAGGGCCACCGGCCGGAACCGCGGGCGATTCTAGACGAGGTCCCGCCCTCGGCAGCCCGGGCCCAACCCGGGCCCCTCCCCGGCCCGCAGGCGTTCGCCGCCGTGCACCAGGCCGAGGGCGCGGCGCCGGGCGCGGGCCCCTGGGTGCTCAGGTGGCGCCGGGCCGCCTCGGGCGTCGCAACGCGAGGCGCAGATCGTCCACGCCGATGCGCGCCTCCGGCGCGACCGCCAGGCGCGGCGGCGGCCTCACGGCGTGTCCGTAGACGATCTCGAACTCGAGCGCGATGCGCCCGTCGGGCGCCCGACAAGTCTGCGCCTGCGCCAGACGCGCCAGCAGCTGGTGACGCCAGCGGGGCGTGCGCAGGCCTTGCTGGCGCGCCGGCGCCGCATTGGCCCCCAGCGACCGCAACTCGGCCAGCGCGTCTTCGGCCGTGCGCCAGCTCAACCGCACGACTTCCTGATCCATCACGGGGTCGCCGAACCCGGCCGCGACGAGCATGTCCCCGATATCGTGCATGTCGACCAGTTCGGCCATCGGCTCGCCCCATCCGGCATCGCGATAGACATCGCGCAGCGCGCGCAGCGAGCCCGGGCCGAGCGTCGAGAACATCAGGATGCCGCCGATGGCCAGCGCCCGGTGCCACTGCGTCATCAGCTCGAGTGGGTCGGCAACGTGATGCAGCAGCATGTTGGCCCAGACCATGTCGGCCTGGGCCGGCGTGTCGCGTCCGGCTCGCGAGGCCGCGGCTTCGAGCCATCGCAACCAGCGGTGGCGCGGGGACTCGCGGGGCACGCCGACCGGGGCATCGATCCGCGCCGCGGGCAGGGCCTGCGCCAGGGCGGGCCCGCTGCCGCCGGCGTGCGGCCACCAGTCGACGACACGGTGGGGAGCCCGCCGCAACAACTGCAGGCGCCCCGCCATCCGCCTCGCCGCCTCCTCGTGCAGCCAGGCGGCCCGGCCGGCAGCCTCGAGCCGGGTCCGTGCGCGCGCGACGCAGACTCCGTCGACGGGGCGCAGCCGCCCCCCTGCAGCATCGCCGGGTGACATGCCGGGCAGTATATTGAGCGTATGGACGACCCTGCGTGCCTGGACGGAGCGCCGTGGCGCGGCCTCGGGCGCCGCGCAGCCGCCGTGCTCGGCGGCCCCTGCGAAGTCTGCCGGCAGTGGTCGCCCACGCCGTTCTGTGGCGCTTGCGTCGGCCTGTACGGACGGCCCGTACCGCGCTGCCCGGGATGCGCGCAGCCCACCCCGGACGGCGTGCTCTGCCCCAGCTGCCGGAACGCGCCCGGCCCGATCTCGCGAACGATCGTCGCCTTCGACTATGCGTTCCCGTGGGACCGGACGATCCTCGCCCTGAAGTTCCAGGCACGAACCGATCTGGCTTGGCCGCTGGCTGCCGCCGTGGCGCGTGCGCTGGACGACACGGCCGGGGACGCGCTCGTCGACGCGCTGGTGCCGGTTCCGTTGTCGGACGCGAGACTGGCCGAGCGGGGGTTCAACCAGTCCCTGCTGCTCGCCCGGTGCCTTTCAGCGTCACGGGGAGTGCCGGTCGAAGGGGGCGTGCTGCAGCGCCCGGTGGACACCGCCCACCAGGCCGTGCTGTCGCGAGAGGAGCGTGTGCGCAACCTCGAGGGGGCGTTCATGATCGACCCGCGCGGCCGTCCGGCGCTGGCCGGGCGTCGCATCGCGCTCGTCGACGACGTGGTGACGACGGGCGCGACGGCCAGCGCGGCCGCCCGTGAGCTGCTCCGCGGGGGAGCGCGCGCGGTCGAACTCTGGGCGGTGGCTCGCACCGTGTGACGGGGACGGCCCGACCGATGTTCCACATCGTCCTGGTCCACCCGGAGATTCCGCCGAACACCGGCAACGTCATCCGCCTGGCGGCCAACACGGGCTGCTCGCTGCACCTCGTGGAACCGCTGGGCTTCCGTCTGGACGATCCCCTGCTGCGCCGTGCGGGCCTCGACTACCACGAGTACGCCGACGTGCGGCGGCACAGCAGCTGGGACGCGCTGCTCGCCGCGGAGTCGCCCCGCCCCGACCGCCTCTTCGCCTTCACGACGCGCGGTACGCGCCGGCTCGACCAGGTGGAATGGCCCGAGGGCGCCTGGCTCGTCTTCGGCGCCGAGAGCTGCGGACTGCCGGCCCCGTTGCGCGACTCGCTGCCGGCCGGGCAGCTCGTGCGCCTGCCGATGCGGGAGGGACAACGCAGCCTGAACCTGAGCAATGCGGTCGCCGTCGCGGTCTTCGAGGCCTGGCGTCGGCACGGCTACCGGGGCGGTCGCTAGGCCCGAGCCACTGTGCCCAGGGTGCGTGACGAGGCCGTCGCCGACGCCGGCCCTTGGGCTGCGCGAGGGCTCGCAGCCCCTGGAGCCTCAGGTCTCGCTGCGCGCCTCGCGCCCCATCAGCCGGCTCACGGCCTGCTGCGGAGACAAGCTCTGCTCGAGCACGTCCACGACCGCCTCGGCGATCGGCATCTCGACACCGAGCGAGCGCGCCCGCTGGACCACGGTGCGAGCACTGTAGACCCCTTCGGCAACGTGGCCGAGTTCGTCGAGCGCCTGGGACAGGGTCCAGCCGGCAGCCAGCCGCAGGCCGACCTGCCGGTTGCGCGACAGCGTGCCGGTCGCGGTCAGCACCAGGTCGCCGAGGCCCGACAGGCCCATGAACGTCGCGGCCTGGGCACCGAGCGCCACACCGAGTCGCGTCATCTCGGCCAGTCCTCGGGTGATCAGCGCGGCACGGGCATTCAACCCCGGCACGGACGCCCCGGCACCCGCCACCGCAGGCGCTCGCGCGTTCCAGCGCGCCTGCGCCGCGTCGGCCAGTCCGTCGAGGATGCCGGTGGCGATCGCCAGCACGTTCTTCACGGCACCACCAACCTCCACGCCGATGGGGTCGGACGACCGGTAGACGCGCAGCGCGTCTCGGTGGAAGGCGCCCACGGCCTGCGCAAGCAGCGACTCGTCGAGGCTGGCGACGACCAGCGCGCTGGGCTGCCCGCGGGCGACCTCGATCGCGAAGCTCGGCCCCGACAAGACGCCCGACGGCGCGCCCGGACGTTCAGCAGCAGCGATCTCGTGACCGAGTGCACCGGTGCCAGCCTCGAATCCCTTGCACAGCCACAGCACCGCAGCGTCCCGCGGGAGCTGGCGCAGCGTCTCGCGCAGGGCGCCCATCGGCGTCGCGACGACCAGCAGGCCGCCGACGGCCGCGTGGGCGAGGCAGGCACGCAGATCGGCTGTCGCGCGCAGCGATGGCGGCACGAGCACGCCGGGAAGGTAGCGTCGGTTCGTGCGGGTGGACTCGATCTCGTGTGCCTGGACGGGATCACGCGCCCACAGCAGCACCTCGTTCGACGCAGCCGCATGGCAGGCCAGCGCAGTGCCCCAGGCACCGGCCCCGAGCACCGCGATCTTCATCCGCTCGCCGGCCTCGCGGCCGCGTTCAGTTCGCGCTGGTGATGATGCGCGAGCCGCCGCCGTCCGCCTCGGCCTGCGCCTGCTGCTGCGCCTCGAACATCGCCTGGAAGTTCACCTCGGTCAGCAGGATCGGCGGGAAGCCCGCCCGCGTGCAGACGTCGGAGATGATCGCTCGCAGGTACGGGTAGATCATCTGCGGGCAGACGATGCTGACGATGCCCTGCATCTGGTCCTGCGGGATGTTCCGGATCTCGAAGATGCCGGCCTGCTTGGCCTCGACGAGGAACAGCACCTGATCCTTGACCTTGGTCGTCACGGTGGCCGTCACGCAGACTTCGAAGAGCCCCTCCTGGATCGGCTCGGCGCTCATGCCGAGGCTGATGTCCACGTGCGGCTGGGTCTGGTCGAGCAGGATCTGCGGCGAGTTGGGCTGCTCCAGCGACAGATCCTTCAGGTAGATGCGCTGGATCTGGAATACAGGGTTGCTGTCGGTCTCGGCCATGATGAAGCGTCTTCTCGCAGGTGCGCTCGCGCGACCGGGCTGGCCGCGCCGAGCAGCCGGCCATTATCACCGCCGGTGCACGGCTCGGCTCAGCCGAGCAAGGGCAGGAGGCCACCCTTCTGGTCGAGGGCGATCAGGTCGTCGCAGCCCCCCACGTGGGTGTCGCCGATGAAGATCTGCGGCACCGTGCGGCGCCCGGTGGTGCGCATCATCTCCTCGCGCGCGCTCTCGTCCAGGTCGATCCGGATCTCCTGGATCGCCGCCACGCCGCGCTGCTTCAGCAAGGCCTTCGCGCGCTGGCAGTAGGGGCAGACCTGGGTCGTGTACATCTTGACGTGATTCATGGGTGGCACCGGGTCGCTGGCCCGGCGGCTCGAGGCAGGAGCGGGGATTGTCGGAGCGCGCCGCCGACCCTGCATGGCCGCAGGGCATGCGAGCCGCGCGGGCCTGCTGCCGCCCCAGCGCCGGCGACCCGCCTCACCGCTCGCAGCGCCGGGGGAAGCCGGCTCCCCCGGGGCCCCTACCGGAACCCCTTCAGGACCCCTTCTGCTTCTCCATCGGGAGGTTGGCCTCCCGCCATGCAGCGTTGCCGCCGGCCAGCGGATGCACATTCGCATAGCCGAGCTTGCGCAGCATGCCGGCCGCCCGTCCGGCGCGTGCCCCCGAGGCGCACAGCAGGATCAGCGGCAAGGCCTTGTTGCCGGGCAGTTCCTTCGAGGCCGCCAGCGAACCGAGCGGAATGTTGCGCGCGCCGACCACGTGGCCCGCCGCGAACTCGGCCGGCTCGCAGACGTCGATCAGCACGCCCTTCTCGTGGTTCAGCAGGCGAACCGCCTCGGCGGTGCCGATCGAGCGGCCCGCGCTGCGCATTTGAGGTGCCAGCAACATGCCGCCGGACACGGCCGCCAGCAGGATCAGCATCCAGTTCTCGACGAAGAAGCTCACGTTGCGCCGGCCGATCGGTTGAGAAAACGCGGGATTATAAAATTCGCGGCACGGCCTAGGATTCCACGATTCACTGCACGCCACCGTCATGTACAAGCTTGTCCTGCTGCGCCACGGCGAATCGACCTGGAATCTCGAGAACCGCTTCACCGGATGGACCGACGTGGGCCTGACGGACACGGGGGTGGCACAAGCCCGCGAGGCCGGCCGCCTGCTGCGCGAGGAGCACTACGAGTTCGATGTCGCCTACACATCGGTGCTCAAGCGGGCGATCTGGACGCTCTGGCATTGCCTGGACGCCATGGACCGCACGTGGCTGCCGGTCGTGAACGACTGGCGGCTCAACGAGCGTCACTACGGCGCGCTGCAGGGGCTGAACAAGGCAGAGACCGCGCGCCGTTTCGGTGACGAGCAGGTGCTGGTGTGGCGGCGCAGCTACGACACGCCCCCGCCGCCGCTGGAGCCCGGGGACCCGCGCTGCGAGCGGGGCGATCGGCGCTACGCCGCGCTGGACGACGGGCAGGTCCCGCTGACCGAGTGCCTGAAGGACACGGTGGCGCGCGTGCTGCCGTGCTGGGATCAGCGGCTTGCACCGGCAATCCGCGGCGGCCAGCGGGTGCTCGTCGCCGCGCACGGCAACAGCATCCGCGCCCTGGTCAAGTACCTGGACGGCATCTCCGACGACGCCATCGTCGGACTGAACATCCCGAACGGCATCCCGCTGGTCTACGAACTCGATGCCGCGCTGGAGCCGATCCGCAGCTACTACCTCGGGGACGCCGAGGCGGCGGCGAAGGCTGCCGCGGCGGTGGCCAGCCAGGGCCGCGGCTGAGATCGGGCGCGAGCCCGTCCATCGTCGACGGAGCCCTGCCGGACGACGGGCTGAGGGCGTCCCGTGTCGGCAGAACGGCCTGCCAGACCCGGCAGCGCCGGGCTCGGCCGGCGCCCCGCTACGACAGTCCCTGCTCCCGCAGCGCCTGAGCGATCATCGGCAACACGCTGATCGTGTTGCTCTCGTGCGGGATGCAGTCGGTGCTCCAGACCCGGCGCACGCCGGCGTCCCGCAATTCGCGCAGGGCACTGCCGACGAAGAGGGCGTGGGTGACCGCAACGTCGACACTGGCCGCGCCGGCGGCCAGGACGCCGCTCGCCGCCTGCCGCAGCGTCCGTCCGGTACTCGCGACGTCGTCGACCAGCACCACGCTGCGACCCGTCCAGGCGGCCGGCGGCAGGCGCACGTCGACGTCCTGGTCACCGTGGCGCGACTTCTCGCACACGAGGAAAGGCAAGCCCGCCTCCCGCGCGGCAACCGCGACCCACTGCGCCGACTCGGCGTCCGGGCCGACGAGCAGCGCGTCCGGCTGCCGTGCCGCCACCCAGTGCCCGATCGGCCCGGCCGCGCTGAGCGTGATGCAGCGGCGGCCCACGACGACGTCCTCCAGGCGCTGGATGCGATGCAGGTGCGGATCGACCGTCACCACGACATCGAACCAGGCGGCCAGGGCATGCCCCAGGTGCCGCTGACTGACGACCTCGCCGGGCGAGAACGCCATGTCCTGCCGCATGTAGGCCAGGTACGGGCTGACCAGCACCAGCTCCGAGGCGCCGAGCTCGCGAGCACCGGCGGCCGCCAGCATCAACTCCGCGAGCTTCTCGTTGGGCTGCTGGAGGCCGCGCAGCATCAGCACTCGCGCCGGCAGCCGGGGCGGCAGGCGCAGCCGGCTCTCGCCATCGGGGAAGCGATGACGCTGGATCGTGGCACACGGCACCGACAGCGCCTCGGCCAAGCCGCGGGCGAAGGGGATCTCGTCGTCGAACGCCAGCAGCAGGCTCAAGGCGCAATCTCCGTGACAAGGCCCGGCCGGACGACCCGGCCGGCGACCGCACGGGGCGCGTTCGCGACAGGCTCGGGCACCCTCACGCGGCCCCTTCGGTCGACAGGGCCTCGGCAATCGTATCCCTGAGGCGTGCGGCGAGCGCACGCCGATCGGCATGATCGCTGGCCATCGCCGGCAGGATGCGCAAGGTCGCGCGCAGTCCGCGCGCACGGGCGATGCACCACATCGACCGTGCGAGCGTCGTCTCGCCGACCCAGGCCGCGGCCGGACTGACCGCGTGGTCGTCGTCGGCATAGCGCACGGCCACGGGCTGGACCGGCACCTCGGTGGCGATCGCCGCCTGCAGCAGATTGGCGTGGAACGGCAGCAGGCCGTGCCCCTCGCCCGTCGTGCCCTCCGGGAAGACGGCCACCGTCTCGCCCGCGCGCAGGGCCTCGGCCATCTCGTGCACGGCACGCAGCGCGTCACGGCGCTTCTCGCGCTGGATGTACAGCGTCCCTCCGGCGGCCACCAGTCGCCCGAGGAGCGGCCAGCCCTGCACGTCGGCCTTGGAGACGAAACGCGCCTGCGGGCAGATGGCGTGCACGGCGATGATGTCGAGCCAGGAGACGTGGTTGGCCACGATCAGCTTCGCGCCGGGACGGAACTGCCCCGTGGCCCGCAGATCGATGCCCAGCAACCGCAGCAGCTTCGCCGACCACCACTGCACGCGCGCCTGGCGGCCGGCCTCGTCCAGGCCGGGCAAGCGCAGCACGACGACAGCCAGCCCGTGCACCGCGTGAACGACGGCGCGCAGCAGCCGCCAGCAGGCGCGCAGCGAGTTCACGCCGACGGGCCCACGATCCGGGCGCCGCTCAGGGCCGACGTCCGCGGTCCGGCACCCTGCCGCCGCCGACGTCCGTGCCGCCCCGGACGAAGGCCAGCGTGCCGGCGACGATCGTCGCCCTGACGCTGGCGGGGACGCGCATGCCACTGGTCGCGAAGTCGAAGGGCGTGTGCTTGCCCTGGCTGCGCAGGCACTCGGGCGTGACCGCCCACTCGGCGTCGGGGTCGTAGACGCAGATGTCGGCCACACCACCTTCGACCAGGCGGCCGGCGCTGGCCTGCAAGGTTCCCAGTGCATTCCCGAGCACCTGCACCGGTCCGCTGGTGACGACCTGCAAGGCCCGCTGCAACGCGACGCCGTCCGCCGCCGCCCACTTCAGCGCCATGCCCAGCAGCAGCTCGAGCCCTGTCGCCCCGGGCAGCGCCTCGGCGAACGGAAGATTCTTCTCGTCGGCGCCCACCGGCATGTGGTCGCTGACCAGGGCGTCGAGCGTGCCGTCGGCCAGCGCGGTGCGCAATGCGTCGCGGTCGCGCTGCTGCCGCAGCGGCGGCGTCAGGCGCATCGCGGAGTTGAAGTACCCGATGTCGGCATCGGTCAGGTGCAGCGAGTTGATGCTGACATCGGCGGTCACAGGCAGGCCTTCAGCCTTGGCAGCCCGCACGATGTCGACGCCTGCCGCGCTGGACATCCGGCACAGGTGGACGCGCGCGCCGGTGGTGCGCACGAGCTCGAGGATGGTGTGCAGCGCAACCGTCTCCGCGGCCACCGGGACACCCGACAGCCCGAGCCGCGTCGCGACGGCGCCGCTGGCCGCGACACCGTTGCCGAGCCAGCGGTCCTGCGGTCGCAGCCACACGGTGTAGTCGAAGGTCGCCGCGTACTGCAGCGCGCGCTGCAAGACCAGCGTGTCGGCGATCGCCTGGTCGGCCTGCGTGAAACCGACGCAGCCCGCGTCCGTCAGCTCGGCCATCTCGGTCAGGGCCTGGCCCTCGAGTCGCCGGGTCAGTGCGCCGAGCGGGAAGAGCCTGCAGCGGCTGAGCTTGCGCGCGCGGAACTTCAGCATCTCGACGAGCCCCGGTTCGTCGAGCGGCGGGTCGGTGTCGGGCAGGCACACCAGGCTGGTCACGCCGCCGGCCGCAGCGGCCTTGAGCTCGCTCTCGAGCATGCCCTCGTGCTCGAGGCCCGGCTCGCGCAGACGCGCGGCCAGGTCCACCAGGCCGGGCGCGACGATGCATCCGGCGGCGTCGATCACGCGTTCCGCCTCGAACTGCGGCGGGCGAGCGCCGATCGAGACGATGCGGCCGCTGGCGACCGCCACGTCGGCGAACTGGTCGCGCCCCGAGGCCGGGTCGACGACCCGGCCGCCCTGGATCAGGATCCTCGTGTCGCCGCCCATGTCACGCCTCGTTGCCCGCGATGATCGACATCGCCGCCATGCGAACCGCGATGCCGAAGGTCACCTGCGGAAGGATCACGCTGTGCTCGCCGTCGGCGACCGCCGAGTCGATCTCGACACCGCGGTTGATCGGTCCGGGGTGCATCACGATCGCGTCGGGCTTCGCGCACGAGAGCTTCTCCGCCGTCAGCCCGAAGCTCTTGAAGAACTCGCCGGCGCTGGGCAGCATCGCGCCGCTCATGCGTTCGTTCTGCAGCCGCAGCATGATGATGACGTCGGCGTCGCGGATGCCCTCCTCCATGTCGTGGCACACGCGCACGCCCATCTCCCGCAGGTCGGCGGGCACGAGCGTGCGCGGCCCGACGGCGCGGATCTCCGGAACCCCGAGCGTGGTCAGGGCGTGGATGTCGCTTCGCGCGACGCGCGAGTGCACGATGTCGCCGACGACGGCCACCGTCAGGTTCGTGAAGTCGCCCTTGAAGTGCCGGATCGTGTACATGTCCAGCAGGCCCTGGGTGGGATGGGCGTGCCGCCCGTCGCCGGCGTTCACGACGTGCACGTGAGGCGCGCAGTGCTGCGCGATCAGGTGCGGGGCGCCGCTCTCGCTGTGCCGCACGACGAACAGGTCGGCATGCATGGCCGAGAGGTTGGCGATCGTGTCGAGCAGACTCTCGCCCTTGGCCGTCGACGAGCGCGCGATGTCCAGGTTGATCACGTCGGCAGACAGCCGCTTGGCGGCGATCTCGAAGGTCGTGCGCGTGCGTGTGCTGTTCTCGAAGAACAGGTTGAACACGCTCTTGCCGCGCAGCAGCGGCACCTTCTTGACGTCCCGGTCGTTGACGCTGAGGAAAGTTGCAGCGGTATCGAGGATCTGCGTCAGCGTCTGCCTGGGCAGGCCCTCGATGGACAGCAGGTGGATCAGCTCGCCATGGGCATTGAGCTGCGGATTGCGTCGCGACAACATGCTCAGCCACGCTCCTTCACGGCAAAGGTGAAGCGGCCCGCGGCATCGCGGTCCAGGCTCAGCTTCTGCCCGGCCGGCAGCGCGATGCGCGCCGCCGCCACCGCGGCGTCGATCGGCAGCTCGCGCCCGCCGCGGTCGACGAGCACCGCGAGCGTCACGCTGGCTGGCCGTCCGAAGTCGAACAGCTCGTTGATCACGGCGCGGATCGTGCGACCGGTGTAGAGCACGTCGTCGACCAGGACGATGTGGCTGCCGTCGATCGGGAACGGCAGCTGGGTTGCCGGCTTGCCCGAGGCCAGCCCTCGCGAGCCGAAGTCGTCGCGATGGAGCACGCTGGAGATCACGCCGTGCGCACCGGGCAGCCCGAGCTCTCGCTGCAGTCGCTCGGCAAGCCAGGCGCCGCCCGACCAGATGCCGACGAGCACCGCGCCGGGATGCTGCTGGAGCAGGCCCTGGACGCCTTGCCGCAGCACGGCGTACAGGCTCTCGGCGTCAAGTCTCAGCATGGCCATGGGGCACCCCGCAATGCTCGCGCAGGAACTGCTCGAGGATCAGCGCCGCAGCAGCGGCATCGAGATCGGCCGCGCCGCCGGAGCGCGCCTCGGCCGTCGTGTAGCGCTCGTCGACCTCGTGCACGGGCAGACCGAAGCGCCCGCCGAGCTGGCGCGCGAAGCGCTGCGCGCGTCGGGTGTTGTCGTGCGCCGCCCCGTCGGGGTGGACTGGAATGCCGACGACGAGCGCGTCGGGCTGCCACTCGCGGATCAGCAGGGCGATCGCGGCGAAGCGCGCCTCGCCCTCGACCCCGATCGTGCGCAGCGGGCGCGCCGCCGGCAGCAGGGTGTTGCCGCTCGCGACACCGACGCGCCGCAGGCTGACGTCGAACGCCAGGAACGAGCGGGGGCGCGGCTGCGCGCGCCCGTCCGTCATGCGTGCCCCGCTTCCGGCGACAGCATGCGCGGATCGACGCCCAGCAGCTGGAAGGCGCGTTCATAGCGCTGCTCGACCGGCGTGTCGAAGATGATCGACGGGTCGGCGTCGACGGTCAGCCAGCCGTTGCGGCTGATCTCACCCTCGAGCTGCCCCGCGGACCAGCCGGCATATCCCAGCGTGACCAGCAGCTTGGCCGGTCCCGAGCCCTGGGCGATCGCCTCGAGCACGTCCTTGCTGGTCGTCATCTCGAGGCTCGCCCCTGGGATCGACATCGTCGAGGCATAAGGGCTCACCGCCGCTTCACCCACTTTCGGGTGGAGCACGAAACCACGCTCCGTCTGCACCGGACCCCCGAAGTACACCGGCTGCTCGGCCAGTTCGGCGCGGTCGAGCTGCAGCTCGACCTTCTCGAACAGGCTCTTCAGCTTGATGTCGATCGGCTTGTTGATCACCAGGCCGAGCGCACCCTGCGGGCTGTGCTCGCAGAGGTAGACCACCGAACCCTCGAAGTTCTCGTCGGCCATGCCGGGCATGGCAATGAGGAACTGGTTGGTCAGGTTGATCGGGCTGTGGGAGGCCATGGGCAAAATTCTAGACCCGCGCCCCCGGGCTGCCATCGTTCCGGCGGCACACTGCATGCCGTGAACCCGCACCCGTCCGCCAGGCACGCGCCCCGCGCCGAGCCGAGATCGCTGTCGCGCGCGCTGGTCTGGCTGCGGCGAGACCTGCGTGTCGACGACAACGCGGCGCTCTACCACGCGCTGCGCAGCGCACAGAAGGTGTGGTGCGCGTTCGTCTTCGACCGCGCGATCCTCGACGAACTGCCGCGCGCCGACCGCCGCGTGGAGTTCATCCGCGACAGCCTGGCCGGGCTGGATGCCGAGCTGCGCGCAGTGGCCCAGTCGCACGGCGTCGAGGGCGTCGGGCTGATCGTGCGACACGGACGCGCCGAGGAGGAGCTGCCGGCGCTGGCCCTGCAGCTGGGCGTGCAAGCGGTGTTCGCGAGTCACGACGACGACCCGTACGCACTGGCGCGCGATCGCCGCGTGCGCGGCACGCTGGCCACCGCCGGCATCGTGCTGCACACCGGCAAGGACCACGTCGTCTTCGAGCGCGGCGAGGTCCTCACCGCGAGCGGCACGCCCTATGGCGTCTTCACGCCCTACCGCAGCGCCTGGCTGAGGAAGCTGGACGACTTCTATCTGCGCGCCTACCCGGTCGCGCGCCACGCGGCTGCGCTGGCGCCGCTGCCGGCCGGGATCGCCGGCGGCGTTCCGACTCTGGCCGAGATCGGCTTCTCGCCTAGCAACCTGCACCAACTGCAGCTGCCCAGCGGCAGCGCCGGCGCACAAGAGCTGCTGGCCGAGTTCCTGCTCGACCGCATCGACCGCTATGCCCAGACCCGCGACTTCCCGGCCGTGAGAGGCCCCAGCTACCTGGGCCCGCACCTGCGCTTCGGCACGGTGTCGATCCGCCAGCTGGCCCGCGAGGCCCGGCAGCGAGCCGAGGCGGGCTCGGCCGGCGCGCAGACCTGGCTCAGCGAACTGGCCTGGCGCGACTTCTACCACCAGGTGCTGCATCACCATCCGCACGTCGTCGACCGCTCCTTCCGGCCCGAGTACGACCGCATCGCCTGGGAGAAGGGTCGCGTGGCCGATGCGCAGTTCGCGGCCTGGTGCGAAGGCCGCACCGGCTATCCGATCGTCGACGCGGCGATGCAGCAGATCAACCGCACGGGCTACATGCACAACCGGCTGCGCATGATCGTCGCCAGCTTCCTGACCAAGGACCTGGGCATCGACTGGCGTCGCGGTGAACGCTACTTCGCGCTGCACCTGAACGATTTCGACCTCGCCGCGAACAACGGCGGCTGGCAGTGGGCGGCCTCCAGCGGTTGCGATGCGCAGCCCTACTTCCGGATCTTCAACCCGGTCAGCCAGAGCCGCAAGTTCGATCCGTCGGGCAAGTTCATCCGCCGCTACCTGCCGCAGCTCGCCGCACTGCCGGATGCGCTGATCCACGCGCCATGGGAAGCCCGGCCGGTCGACCTGCAGGCGGCCGGCGTCACGCTCGGCCGCGACTACCCGCAACCGATCGTCGACCATGCCCGCGAGCGCGAGCGCACGCTGGCGCGTTACGCGGTCGTCAAGGGGCGTTGAGGCACCGGCGAGCCTGGGCCGACGAATCGCTCGATCAGCGGTGCATGCTGCCGCGGCCACTCGGCCAGCGCGCGCTCGTCGCCCGACAGGACGCGCCGCACGAAGGCGTGGGCGAGTTCGCGCGTGGCCTGGAGCACCGGGGACGTGTCGCCGCGCCGACCGGTGAACAGGGCGTGCGAACCCCCGGCGAAGACGGCGAGCCACTTCTGCGCACCACCGGTCGCCTCGAAGACGCGCAGCCGGTCGTCGGGCCCGCTGTAGTAGCCGGGAATCCGGATCACGTCGTCGGTCGTCGTGACGTGCAGGCTCGGCACCTGCACGTTGCCGAGGATGGCCGGCAGGTCGGTCTCGCCGTAGAACGGCGGCGCGGAGATCACGATCGCCCCGCGCACGCGTGGGTCGTGCAGGTCGTCCGGCATGGCGGCGCGCGGAACGCGCGCCCCGCAGACCAGCAGCGTGGTGTTCGCGCCGTACGAGTGGCCCGCCGCGACGATGCGCGTGGCATCGACCGGGATGCCGGCGTCGCCGGCCAGCACGCGGTCGAGCGCGAAACGCAGGTCGCGGGCACGCGCGATGGCCTCGGCCTCCTGCGCCGCGCCCTGCAGCCGGCCGATCAGCTCGAGCGGATTGCCGAGCCACAGCTGGCGGTCGCTGCCGACGTGCTGCAGGTGAAGGCTGGCGACGCCGCGGGCAGCCCAGTGCCGGCCGAGGTAGCCGTAGCCCGCGCGCGAGCCACCGATGCCGTGCGAGAAGACGACCAGCGGCAGCGGCCGCGGCGGGGCCTGCGACGGGCGGTACAGGCGAACCGGCACCGCTCGCTGGCGCGCGGCGTCGAACCACTCCAGGTCTTGTGCGCCGACGGCGACGACCTCCTCCGAACGCGCGCGCGGCAGAGCTGCAGCCAGCAGCAGCCCGACGCAGAAACCTCGCCGGCCGACGCGTCGGACGCCGGGATCAGGCATGCGCAAGCTCCCGGCGAGACAGGCGGGCCACCAGCGCGAGGAGTTGCTCCTCGCCATAGGGCTTGCCCAGGTAGTGCTCGATGCCCAGCTCGCGGGCATAGTCCCGGTGCTTCTGCGCGATGCGCGAGGTGATCATCACGACCGGCAGGGCCGCCAGCGCCGGATCCGCGCGCAGCTTGCGCACGAACTCGAAGCCGTCCATGCGCGGCATCTCGATGTCGCAGAGGATCACGCGCGGCCGCTCATGCGCGAGGCGTTCGAGAGCCTCGACGCCGTCCTTGGCGATCGCGACACGGTAACCCTCGCGGGCCAGCAGGCGCTGGGTGACGCGTCGGACGGTCAGCGAGTCGTCGACCACCAGGACGAGCGGCGCAGGCGGGGCGGCCGGCCGTTCGTCGACGAGGCGGCCGCCCCCGGGATGACGCTGCAGCAGCTCCCGGACCCGCCGGCGGGCGAGTTCACCGTAGCACGCGACCAGCGCGACGGGGTTGTAGATCGGCGCCACCGTGCCCGAGGCGAGTGCGGTGATGCCGGCCAGCCCGGGCAGCCGTGCCAGCTGCGGGCCGAGGTTCTTGACGACCACCTCCTGGTGACCGAGCACTTCGTCGACATGGATCGCCACGCGCTGCGCGGCGCTGCGCACGATGACCACCGGCACCCCGCGGCCGGCGGCGGGGCCGGCGGCCTCGCCGTCGAGCAGCCCGCCAAGCCAGTGGAAGGGCAGCGATTCGCCCGCCAGCGGCCACACACCGCTGCGGTAGGCTGCGTCGACGGCCTCGGCCGGCTCTCGCAGCACGACCTCGACGAGGTTGGCAGGCACGGCCACGCGCCGCTCGCCGCAGCGCAGCATCACGACCTGCGTGACCGCGGTCGTCAGCGGCAGCACCAGCCGGAAGGCCGTGCCGCCGCCTGGCGTCGAGGCGGTCTGGATACGGCCGCCCAGCGCGAGCACTTCCGAGCGCACGACGTCCATGCCGACACCGCGCCCGGCGATCTCGGTGACCCGCTCGGCGGTGCTGAAACCCGGCATGAAGACCAGTTCGATCACCGCGGCGTCGGTCAGCGACGCGCCCGGCGGGACGAGCCCCATGGCCCGCGCACGCTCGCGGATGCGCGCCAGATCCAGGCCCGCACCGTCGTCCCGGAACTCGATCGCGACCTCGTTGCCCTCGGGCGTCAGCCGGATCTCGACGAGCCCGCTGGGGTCCTTGCCGGCGGCCGCGCGCAGCGCCGGATCCTCGACGCCATGGACGACGCTGTTGCGCAACAGGTGCTCGAACGGTGCCGTCATGCGCTCGAGCACGCTGCGGTCGATCTCCATCGAGCCGCCGACGATGTCCAGCCGGACCTGCTTGCCGGTCTCCTTGGCGGTCTGCCGCAGGACTCGGTAGAGACGGTCGGATAGCGACTCGAACTCCACCATGCGCGTGCGCATCAGGTCGTCCTGCAGGGCCCGCGTGACGCGCCCCTGCAGCGCGATCTGATCCTCGCTGGACTGCAGCGCGCGCTGCAGGCTGCGCTGCACGGTCGCGACGTCGTTGACCGACTCGGCCATCATCCGCGTCAGTTCCTGGACCCGCGTGTAGCGGTCCATCTCGAGCGGATCGAACTCCACCGCCGCCGCCTTGGCAGCCTCGAGGCGCGAACTGATCTGCGATTCGGCCTGCACCTCGACGTCACGCAGCTGGCGGCGCAGTCGCTCGAGGTTGTCGCTCAGGTCGGCCAGGCTGGCCTTGATCTGCGCGAGATCGGATTCGATGCGCGTGCGCGCGATGCTCGCCTCGCCGGCGTGGTTGACGAGGCGGTCCAGCAAGGTGGACTTCACGCGCACCGCGCCCGGGCCGCCGGCCTGCACACCGGGCGTCGGCACCTGCGGGACGGTGTCGGCTGCGGCTCGCAGGCGCGACCAGTCGATGCCGATGGCGCCAGCCGGCTCGGCCGTTGCCGGCGATGCGGCGGGTGCAGCGGCCGTGGCGGCAGGCACCTGAGCCTCGATGGCCGGCGCCGGCGCCAACATCGGCAGCGAAGGCGCAGTCCCCGGGGCACTCGCCGGGGCCCCGTGCACGGGCTGCGCGCGTTCGGGCGCCACGCCCGCGGCATCACGCAGCTCCTCGAAAGCCGCCTCCAGGGCATCGACCCGCCAGACCAGCGGCTCGACATCGCCAGAGTCGACGGCGGGCGCAGCCAGCAGCTGCTCGATCGCCGTCTCCAGCCGATGGGCCATCTCGCCCAGGCGCATCGCGCCGGCCAGCCGCGCCGCACCCTTGAACGTGTGCAAGGTGCGCATGCAGGCATCGGCTGCCGCGCGCTCGGCCGGACGTTCGACCCATTCGCGCATCCGGGCCTGCAGCTGCGGCAGGTGCTCGTCGGCTTCGTCGACGAAGACCGGAAGCAGCTCGGCGTCGACCGCGTCCTCGAGGTCGATGTCCTCTTCGGCCCCCGGCCGTCGGACGACGACCGGCTCGGCCGCGGGCGACGGCAAGGCCGGCGCGACCACCGCGGGCGCGACGGCAGCGGGTGCGGCGGCAGCCGGCTCCGGGCGATGCGCCTCGAGGCGCTCGACGAGCCCCTCGCGCGGAGCGACCAGGAAACCTGCCGCGAACTGGTGCAGCATCCTGCGGATGTCGTCGCCCGCCTGCGTGAACAGCGGCACCTCGCCCTCGGACACTCGAGCTGCCGCGTTGCCGCGCATCAGCGCCTGCTCGAGCGCCCGCGACAGCGCGGCGAGATCGGCGAACCCGACGGTCGCCGAGCTGCCGGCCAGGGAGTGCGCCAGCACGACCGCGGCCTCGCCCGGTGGCTCGAGGGGCTCGGTTGCCCACTCGGCAAGCCGGGTCGACAGGCGCCGCGAAAGCTCGTCGGCCTCGTTGAGGAAGATGTTGAAGACGGCGATCTCGACACGCAACGGGCCGACGACCTTGACCGGCTCGTCCCGCCAAGCGTCCATCGGCGTTGCACTGACCCCGACCCCGGCCTCGGCCTCGGACTCGGACTCGACAGCGCGTTCAGCGCCGGCCGCGGGTTCGCCGGACACCACGACCGCCGCGGCCGGCTCGGCCGGCGGCACCGGCACCGCAGCCGCGTCCGCCGAGACCATCGGCACGCCGGCAGGCGCTGGCGGGATGGGGGGCTCCTCGACGACCGTGTCGAGCGTCGGCAGGGGCAAGGGCACGACGCGGGACTCCAGGCGCAGCGCATCGGCGGCCTCGACGACCGGCCCGGCCACGTGGCCACGGGCTTCGCGGCTGCCGATCGCCTGCGTCCAGCCCTCCAGGTAGGCGAGCGCCTGCAGGCTGAAGGCCCGCAGCGCGGCGTCCATCGACACGGGTGCGCGTGCCAGGCGCGCGTTGTACAGCTGCTCGCAGGCCCACGCGGCCTCGCCGAAATCGGCAAGGCCGACCATGCGCGAGCTGCCCTTGAGGGTATGGAAGGCCCGCCGCACGGCGGCCACCTCGGCAAGGTCGTTGCCGGCGTCGCGCAGCGGCGAGTCCAGCCGCGCCAATGCCGCACGCGCCTGCGAGATGACTTCGGCCGACTCCTCGAGGAACACCCCGAGCATCTCGTCGTCCGCCCCGGGAGGAGCAAGGCCCGGGGGGGGCGGCGCCGACGGTGCGGCCTGCGGCCCGGGGCCGGCTTCGGTCGACACCTGCGCGACACGCGCGGAGGTGTCCGGCGCCGCGGCGGCCGCCTCGGTCGGCCGGTCTGCAGCGGGGGCCGGCGGCGCGACCGGACCGGTGGCGCCCAGTCTCGGCCAGCTGGCCAAGTCCTCGCGCAAGGCGCGACGTTCCGCGGGATCGGCTGTACCTGCGAGCCGCGCCTGCACGTCCCCCAGGGCCTCCGCGAGCCTGCGCTCCTCGGCGAGCATCGCGTGTTGCACCAGGCTGCGCAGTTCGCCGCCGAGCATCTCGTCGGAGACCTCGGCCCGCCGCGCGTCGCCGGCCAGGCGCTGCAGCCGCTCGTTCAGGTCGCCGCTGCCCGTCTCGGCAACCGCCTCGGCCAGGGTCGCGTCTCGACCCGCTTGCGCGGCCCAGGCGCGCAAGCGGCCGTGCTCCGGCTCGAAGCGGAACATGGCCTTGGCCAGGACCGGTTGTGTCGCCAGCACGTCGACGAGGAATCCCAGCGCACCCAGGTTGTCGGCAAGGCGGTCGAAGAGAGCGGCGTCCCGAGCCTGCGCCGACGGCGATGCCCCGTCGCGTGCGAGCTGCTCGACGTCCTCGCGCATGCGCTGCACGGTCCGCGTCGCCGCGTCGAGGCCGAGCACCGACAGCACGCCGCGCATGCTGCCCAGCCAGCCGGGCACGGGTGTCAGCACCTCGCCAAGCGCCGGCTCGCGGTAGTGGCGGTCGAGCGCCTGTTCCGTCTCGGCCAGCATGCCACGCAGCTGGTGCACGACGCTGCCCATCGTCTGGCTGTCCGAGACCCGTCGGTACAGCTCGGCCATCCAGGACTCGAGCGGCTGCGGCGGCTCGCCCTGCCGCACCGCGTCGATGCGGGAGGCCAGACGGACGATGCGCTCGGCCAGCTCGGGCTCTTCGAGGCTGGCCTCCTCCAGCGAGGCCTCCAGGTACAGCACGGCCGTCGCCACCTCCATGGCCAGCGGCGGCGGCACGGACGGAGCTGCGCCGACCGACTGCACGGCACGCGTCAGCGCCTGGCCGAGAGCATCACCGTTCGGGTAGAGGCGCTCGAGCGAGTCGCGCAGCAGCGCGAAGGCCTCGGACAGGCCTTGTGCGCGCAGCGGCTCGCCCCCGGCGGCTGCGGCCCAGGCATCGCGCGCCGCGTTGACCCGCTTGCGCGCCAGCACCAGCCAGGCCGGATCGAATCGACCCAGCGTGGGCACCTCGTAATCGGGCAACGACGCACGGGGCAGCCCGTAGGCCTGGCGCACCGCGCGCAGGCGGGGCAGGGGTATCGACTCGCCGGGGTCCAGCGCCTGGGCGCAGAAGAAGAGCAGGTCGCGCGCGAGCCGGTCCGACACCTCGCCGGCGCGCATGCCCAGCCTGGCCTGAGCGAGCAGCCGCGGCGCCGCGCGCTTGACGTAGACGTCCTGGCGCAGCAGCCCGCAGGCCTGCGCCTCGAAGAACCCGGCCGCCAGGCGCCACATGGTTGCGCGGCGCCCCTTCGCCTCGGCCCCCAATGACGCGCACAGGTCGCTCATGCGCCGCAGCGTCGTGCGGTCCGGCGTCCGCATCAGGCGCAGGATCAGCCGCTCCATGAGCTCACGCGACGCCACGTCGGCGGCGCGTGGCTCGAGATCCGCCTCGCGCGCGACCACCCGCCAGCGCCAGTCGTGCTCCCAGAGGTCAGCCGGGTGGATGCGGTCGGCGCCGGACAACTCCATCAGCGCGCGGTACTGCGGGAACAGCGAGACGCCGCTGACGGGCTTGCCCGCGGCCAGTCGTCCGAGGTAGTCGCCCAACGCGAACCAGGCGCGCTCGAGCGCCTGCGCGGCCCCCGCGTCGAGTGCCCCCGGCCGGCCGACGAAGTGCTGCACGGCCTGTTCGCCGGCCCGCACCAGCATCGCCGGCACCTGCAGGCCGACCAGGTCCAGGGCACCGGCGGCCTGGTGCAGGTGCGTCCGCGCGCCGCGCAGCACCGACGGATCGACATCGTCCAGGTCCGAGCCGTGCAGCGACTCGGCCTCGCGCAAGTGGCGCTGCACGGCCTTCTGCGCCGATTCCAGCGAGCGCCGCACTTCATCCTGCACCCAGCCGAGTGCGCGCACGTCCTCGGCCGAGCCCGCCGGCGCGGCTTCGACGGGGTTCTCGCTCTCGTCCATCGCTGCGTCCTGCCGCATGCTCAGTTGACCTTGAAGCGCGCCACCGACGCGCGCAGCTCCTCGGCCGTGCGCGACAGCTCGCGCACGATCTGCGCGGTCGACTTGGTGCCGTCCGAGGTCTGCTCGGTGACGGCGAAGATGTGCTGGATCCGCGACGCGACGACGCTGGCGGAGTCCGCCTCGCGCAGCGCCTGCGCGGAGATGCGCTCGATCAGCGAAGCGAGTTCGCGCGTCACGCGGTCGATGTCGGCCAGGGCGTTGCCGGCCGCGTCGGTGAGCCGCGCACCCTCGACGACGCCGAGCGTCGAGCGCTCCATCGCGGCGACGGCGTCCAGCGTGTCGGTCTGGATCGCCCGTACCAGGGCGGAGATCTGCCGCGTCGCGTCGGCCGAGCGCTCGGCGAGCCGCTGCACCTCCTCGGCCACGACCGAGAAACCGCGGCCGGCCTCGCCCGCGGAGGCGGCCTGGATCGCCGCATTCAGCGCCAGGACGTTGGTCTGCTCGGTGATGTCGGAGATCAGGTCGGTGATCTCGCCGATCTCCTGCGACGACTCGCCCAGCCGCTTGATGCGCTTGGAGGTTTCCTGGATCTGGTCGCGGATCGCGTTCATGCCGCCGATCGTGTTGTGCACCGCCTGCTGGCCGCTGGCCGAGACCTGCAACGACTGGCGGGCAACCTCGGCGGAGCGCTGCGCCTGCCCCGATACCTCATGGATGCGACCTGCCATCTGCAGCACCGCCTCGCCCGTCTCGCGGATCTCGCGCAGCTGCTCGCTCGAGGCCGCCAACAGCTCGGTGGAGGTCAGCTCGACCTGCTGCGTCGTGCGCGTCACGCGCTGCACCGCCATCTGCGCCTGGGACACCAGGGAGCGCAGCTCCTCCACCGTGTAGTTGACCGAGTCGGCGATGGCGCCGGTGATGTCCTCGGTGACGGTGGCCTGCTGCGTCAGGTCCCCCTCGGCGACGGCCTGCAGCTCGTTCATCAGGCGCAGGATCGCGGCCTGGTTCGCGTCGTTGACGCGCTTGGCCTCCCGTTCCTGGCGTTCCGCCTCGGCTCGCTGCGCCTCGGCTTCCCGAGAGCGTCGGGTCTGCTCGAGCACGAACAAGCGCAGCGCACCGGCGACGCCGCTGGCCAGCAGGACGAGCGCAGCCAGCACGCCGGCTGCCTGCGGCAGGCCGAAGCCGCGATCCTCGGCCGCACGCTCGCGCACGGCATCGAGCACGGTGCGCAACTGGTCGGCGTCTCGGGCGATGGCGCGCTGGTTCTGGCGTGCCGCGGCGAGAACCGGCACGTTGTCGAGCAACGCCGCGGATTCGCTGCGCAGGGCCGCCACCAGCTGCTGCAGCGCGCGCGCGCGCTCGGCCGCGGCGGCATCGCGAGCGCCCGCGGCGAGGGTGTCCACCGCATCGCGCAGCGCCGGGAGATCGCGGGCAGGGCCGGGCGCGGGCTCGGCGCCGTCGAGGCTCAGCAGCGCTGCCGCCTGACGTGCCAGGCGAGACGCCGACGTCGCGGCGACCGCGGCCGCCGCGACGTCGGCAGCGGGCGCCACATCGGCCCGCCCGGCCAGCATCGGCTGCACGATGGCGCCGATCTCGCTGCTGCGCCGGTCGATCGACCGCAACGCCTGCCCGGCCAGGGCCAGGGTCCTCTCCTGTTCGAGGATCGCGCCTGACTGCCGGGCCAGGCGCTCGCCGAGATCACCCAGCGACGGCACGGCCGCACCCCGTCCGCCGCCGGCAGCCGTGGCCTCGGCCGGCAGCCGGCCCAGGCTCGCCGCGAGCTGGCGCGCGCTGTCGCGCAACTCGGCGGAGGCTGTCGGAGATCCCGCCACCGCCTGCATCGCGGCCCGCGACAGGCGTTCCGCCTGCGTCTGCGCCTGGCCCGCGGCAGCGAGGACCTGTGCGCCGCGCAGCCCCGAACCCAGGCCGCTGACGAGGCTGACCACCAGCAGCAACAGGCCGGCCGCAGTCAGCGCGGCGAGGATGCGCTGCTGCTGGACGAGCGGGCGCCTGCCGATCAGCGGCAGGCGGGCAGCTGCCGGCCGGGCCAACCCGGCCCCGGCCTGGCGGCTGTCCCCGAACCCCGTTCCCAGCCCCGAGACATGCGTCTCGGACAGCAGCGAGGAGTCGGTCGGCAGCCCGCTGGCCGGGCCGAGCCCGGCACGCGACGCCGACACGCCCGGCCCCGGGCCGAGCGGCACGAGCGACGACCCCGCCCCGGCGGCAGCGCTCCCCGATGCGGGGCGGGACCTCAGTCGATCGGTGAATCCCATCGCTTGCAGCTGGCAGGGCGCAGTCGGCCGCGGGAACGGGTCAGGCCGCCACGGGTTCGGCGATCGACAGGAAGGCCTCGCTGGCCGCGAGCTCGGCCAGGTCGATCTCCTGCCAGAGACGGCCGTCGGCATCACGCCAGGCACCGCCGGCGAACGCGGGCCGCGACTCTTCGGCGGGCTCGGGGGTCATGTCGTCGCGGTGGCGCAAGCCGGCCAGCTGGTCCACGCGCAGCGCGCACAGCGCGCGCAGTGACGCGTTCATCGCGATCAGCCGGCCGCCCTCGCGGGGCGCCGCGGAAGCGGCCGTGCCCGGGCCGCTGCGCAGGCCGAGGAAGCCGGCGATGTCCACGACCCCGTGCAAGCCGCCGCGCAGGTTGGCGACACCGCAGAACCACGGCCGCGTGTGTGGCAGCGCCAGGATCGGCTGGGGCGGGAAGATCTCGCCGGCCTGTTCGAGCGGGAACAGCAGGCCGACCCCGGCAGCCTCGGCGGCCAGCCACGAGCGGCGCGGCTGCTCCGAGCGCGCGTGGTGGATGCGCTCGGCCAGGCGGGACTGGAGGTCCTTCGGCGCGTCGCTGGTATCGGTCATCAGGACAAGGCGAGGATCTTGGCGATCAGTTCCTCGCCGTTGACGGGCTTGACGATGTAGTCGCGAGCGCCCTGGCGCATGCCCCAGACGCGGTCGCTCTCCTGGCCCTTGCTCGTGCACATGATCACCGGGACATCGGCAAAGCGTTCGTCGCGCGTGATGCGGCGCGTGAGCTGGTACCCGTTCTGCCCGGGCATCACGACGTCCATGAGGATCAGGTCCGGCTTGTCCTCGTGCAGGCAGAGCAAGGCCTCGTCGCCGTTCTCCGCGGTGCGCACGCTGAAGCCCTTGCGTTCGAGAAGCCGGCTGATGTGGTGCAGCTCTGTGCGGGAATCGTCCACCAGCAGGATCTTGCGGATCGGCACGCGGCTGTCCTCTGGAGCGTCGCTCGTCACCCGTGCTCGCGTCTTCAGGCCGGCGGCGCGCGGTGCGCGTCGACCGCACGCAGCAACTGCTCGCGCGTGAAGGGCTTCGTCAGGTACTCCTCGCTGCCCACCATGCGCCCCCGCGCCTTGTCGAACAGGCCGTCCTTGCTGGACAGCATGATCACCGGCACGCGCGAGAAGCGCGGATTGCGCTTGATGATGGCGCAGGTCTGGTAGCCGTCCAGTCTCGGCATCAGGATGTCGCAGAAGATCAGGTCGGGGGCGTGGTCGTTGATCTTGGAGAGCGCATCGAAGCCATCCTCGGCGAGCAGCACCTGGTGCCCCCCCTGCCGCAGGAAGATCTCCGCACTGCGGCGGATGGTGTTGCTGTCGTCGATCACCAGCACCTTGGCGGCCTGCGGGTTGTCGCTCATCGGTGGCACCTGTGCAACCGCCCCCTAACGCCTGACCGCAGAAGCCAGCCGGCGCGCGGGAAGCCGGGTGCGGGTTCAGATCTGGACCATCTCGAAGTCCTCCTTGCGCGCCCCGCATTCCGGACAGGTCCAGTTCATCGGCACGTCGGCCCACGCGGTGCCGGCAGCGATGCCGTGCTCGGGATCGCCCGCGGCCTCGTCGTAGATCCAGCCGCAGATCAGACACATCCAGGTTTTGGGTTCACTCACGTCGGGGACCGCGGGATCACTACAATGACGGTCGATTGTAGCCAGCCGGGTCGTCCGAGTGGGCAAGCGAATGTAGGCGCCATGCGGTCGGCGCACGGGGCGCGGCCGGTCAACGGCGGTGAGCGGGTCCCGCCGGGCGCGTTCGAGTCACGCGCCCGCAAGCCGCCCGAGACCGTTGACCCCACGCGATGAACGCCGAAGCCCCCACCCCACCCGAGTCCACCGATCCGCAGGCCGAGCCCGCGCCGCCGGCCTGCGTGCTGTGCTTCAACGCGAACGACCCGGGCGGAGCCTGCGGACTGGCCGGCGACACCTCGACGATCGCGGCGATGGGCGCGCACCCGCTGCCCGTCGTCACGTCGCTGTGGATGCGGGACACCGCCGAGATCTTCGACCATCACGCGATCGACGACGAGCAGGTCATCGAGCAGGCACGCACGATCCTCGAGGATGTCACGGTCTCCGGCTTCAAGGTGGGGTTCCTGGGATCGGCGGACACCGTCAGCGCGGTCGCCGAAGTCCTGTCGGACTACGCGGAGGTGCCGCTGGTCGCCTACATGCCCGACCTGAGCTGGCTCGACGAGGACCAGCTGATGCCCTACCTCGACGCCTATCGCGAGCTGATCCTGCCGGCCGCCGAAGTCCTGGTGGGCAATCACAAGACGCTGACCGACTTCCTGCTGCCCGACTGGGACAGCGAGCGTCCGCCCTCGGCCCGCGAGCTCGCCACGGCAGCCGGCCAGCGCGGCACGCGCTACGTCCTGGTCACCGGCATCATGCTGCCGGCGCGTGGCGCCGAGCAGTACATCGACAACGTCCTGGCCTCGCCGCAAGGTGCCCTGACCGGGGAGAAGTTCGAGCGTTTCGACTCGGGCTTCGTCGGGGCCGGGGAGACGCTGTCGGCGGCGCTGGCCGCGCTGTTGGCCGCCGGCAGCGAACTGCAGGCCGCGGTCGCGGAGGCCCTGTCGTTCCTCGACCAGAGCCTGGATGCCGGATTCCGGCCCGGCATGGGCAACATCGTGCCCGACCGCTTCTTCTGGGCACTGTCCGGCCCGGACGACTCCGCCGACGCAGCAGACGGCAGCCCCACACCCGAGCCGGCCGACCAGCCGCCCGAACCCTCCCGAGGTCCCCGTCGTGTCCACTGACGTCCGCCGCAACGAGCAGCTCTTCGAACGCGCCCAGCGCGTCATCCCGGGTGGCGTCAACTCGCCGGTGCGCGCCTTCCGCGCCGTCGGCGGGACGCCGCGGTTCATCGCGCGCGCCGAGGGAGCCTATCTCTGGGATGCGGAGGGGCGGCGTTACATCGACTACATCGGCTCCTGGGGGCCGATGATCCTCGGCCACGGTCACCCGGCGGTGCTCGAGGCCGTCACCCGGGCAGCCCGCGACGGCCTGAGCTTCGGCGCGCCGACCGAGCGCGAGATCGAGCTGGCCGAGGCGATCGCCGGGCTCGTGCCCGGCGTCGAGCAGGTGCGGCTGGTGTCCAGCGGGACCGAAGCGGGCATGAGTGCGCTGCGCCTGGCGCGGGGAGCGACCGGCCGCAGCCGCATCGTCAAGTTCGAAGGCTGCTACCACGGTCACGCCGACGCGCTGCTCGTCAAGGCGGGTTCGGGCCTCGCGACCTTCGGTCACCCGACGAGTGCCGGGGTCCCGGCCGAGGTCGTCCAGCACACGCTGGTCCTCGAATACAACAACCTCGAGCAGCTCGAACAGGCGTTCACGGCCCAGGGCTCGCAGATTGCCTGCGTGATGATCGAGCCGATCGCGGGCAACATGAACTTCGTGCGCGCATCGGTGCCCTTCATGCGCCGCCTGCGCGAGCTGTGCTCGGAGCACGGCGCTCTGCTCGTCTTCGACGAGGTGATGACGGGATTCCGCGTCGCGCTGGGAGGTGCCCACAGCCTCTATGCCCAGGCGATCCCTGGCTTCCGCGCCGACCTCTTCGTGTTCGGCAAGGTCATCGGCGGGGGCATGCCGCTGGCGGCCTTCGGCGGGCCGCGTGCCCTCATGGCCCAGCTTGCGCCGCTCGGCCCGGTCTATCAGGCCGGCACGCTGTCGGGCAACCCGGTGGCCACGGCTTGCGGACTGGCCACGCTGCACGAGATCACGCGCCCGGGGTTCTTCGAGGCGCTGTCCGCGCGCACGCGCTCGCTCGTCGACGGCCTCGCGCAAGCCGCGGCGGCAGCGGGCGTGCCCTTCAGCACCGATTGCGAAGGCGGCATGTTCGGCTTCTTCTTCGGCGGGACGCTGCCGCAGAACTACGGCCAGGTCATGGCCACCGACAAGGAGCGCTTCAACCGCTTCTTCCACGGCATGCTCGAGCGTGGCGTCTACCTCGCACCGGCGCTGTACGAAGCCGGCTTCGTCAGCGCCGCGCACCGCGACGAGGACATCCTCGAGACGATCACCGCCGCCGGCGAGGCGCTGCGCGCCGCCTGAGGCCAGCGGGGTCGCCGGGCTGCGGTCGGCCGCCGCGCCGGCTACGCGCCGCCCGACGGCTCAGGCCGGTGAGGAGCGCAGCCCGAAGACGGTGCCGCCGAGGAAGAGGTATTCGGCGCGCAGCACCGCGTCGCCCTTCTCGCCGGTGAACGTGAAGCCGACGACGGCCAAACGCTCGCCAGGCTTGGGCTCGGGTACTCTCCAGGCCTCCAGGCGCGACAGCGGTGCGAGCTCCACGAGCCAGCGTCGGTCGCGGCGCACCGGCAGCTGCGCCGCGCGCAGCAGTGCCGGCCCGTCGACCGGCGCCGCCTGCGCCGGCACGGTGCGGGTCGCCAGATCGGCCGGCAGTCTCAGCCCGGGCTCGACGTCCAGATCCAGCTCGGCATGCGGGTTGCGCCAGCGCACGCGCGCGGCCGTGCCCTCCAGGTACAGCGGACGCGACTGGTCGAAGCTGCTCCAGCCGTGATGGGCGCGGGCGAGCGGAACCGATGCCGCGGGCAGCGCGGCTGCGATCATCGACAGGACGAACGGACGGCGGCGCATCGAAATCCCCTGGAGTGAGTCGGCCGGGCGAGACCCCCCGGTGCACGGGCGCTCAGGCATAGGCGATCGCACGGCCCAGGATGATCGCGCCGAGCCAAAGCCCCAGCGAGAGTGCGGTCTGCGCGCGTGCCCAGCCGTCCAGCCGGCCGAGCCCGTCCCGCAGGTGGAACAGCGCCGCGTTGAGCGCGGCCAGGCCGACCAGCGCGAGCTTCCAGACGAAGGCCCGGTTGGCCAGCAGTTCCGCGGGCTGGGTGGCGAACATCGCCAGGCCGGACAGTGCAAGCAGCCCGAAGCCGCCGAGCACCGCCGGCAGCGCGAGCCGCGCGAGCACGCGCGGCGGGATCTGCGCAGCGGCACCCCAGACCCGCAGCTCGAGCATCACGAGGTTGCCCAGCAGCAAGGCGATGCCGACGATGTGCAACACCTCCAGCGCCGGGTAGGCCCAGGCGCTGCGGGCCAGCGCGTCGGCCAGCGCGGTGGGGACGGGTGTGGGCGCATCCATCGCGCGAGCGTAGCAAGGAGCAGCCGGCCACGTGCCTGCGGCTCCTAGAATTCCGCGCACCATGCACCTGCACATCCTCGGCGTCTGCGGCACCTTCATGGGCGGCATCGCCGCGATCGCGCGCGAGGCCGGCCACCGCGTGACGGGCTGCGACGCGAACGTCTATCCCCCGATGAGCGAGCAGCTGCAGGCGGTGGGCATCGAGCTGGTCGAGGGCTTCGAGGCCGACCAGCTCGCGTTCAAACCGGACGTGTTCGTGGTCGGTAACGTGGTCAAGCGCGGCATGCCCCTGATGGAGGCGATCCTCGACGACGGCGCGCGGTTCACCAGCGGCCCGCAATGGCTCGCCGAACACGTGCTGCACGGGCGCCACGTGCTCGCCGTGGCCGGCACGCACGGGAAGACGACGACGACCTCCATGCTCGCGTGGATCCTCGACCAGGCGGGCCTGCGGCCGGGTTTCCTGGTCGGCGGCGTGCCCGGCAACTTCGGTGTGTCGGCGCGGCTCGGCGAGGGACGGGCCTTCGTGATCGAGGCGGACGAGTACGACACCGCCCTGTTCGACAAGCGCAGCAAGTTCGTCCACTACGGGCCACGCACCGTGGTGCTGAACAACCTCGAGTACGACCACGCCGACATCTTTCCCGACCTCGCCGCGATCGAGACGCAGTTCCACCACCTCGTGCGCACCGTGCCGTCGAGCGGCCGGCTGGTCGTCAATGCCCGCGACGAGGCACTGCAGCGCGTTCTGCAGCGGGGCTGCTGGAGCTCGGTTCAACGCTTCGGCACGCGGCGCGAGGAGCCGGGCGGGCTGTGCGCGCGCGGCGATCCGCAGGGCTTCGACGTGCTGCGGGGCAGCCTGAAGATCGGACGCGTCGACTGGGAGCTGCTCGGCGAGCACAACCAGCTCAATGCGCTCGCGGCGATCGGCGCGGCCGAGCATCTGGGCATCCCGGCGGCAGCCGCGGCAGGCTCGCTGTCGAGCTTCCGCAACGTGCGACGACGCATGGAACTGCGCGGCGAGGCCGGCGGCGTGAGGGTTTACGACGACTTCGCGCACCACCCGACAGCGATGCGCGCGACCATCGGCGGCCTGCGGCGCAAGGTCGGCACGGCCCGCATCCTCGCGGTCTTCGAACCCCGCTCGAACACGATGAAGCTGGGTGCGATGAAGGCCCGGCTGCCGTGGTCGCTCGAGGAGGCCGACCTGAGCTTCTGCCTCCAGGGGCCCTGGGGATGGAGTGTGCGCGAGGCGCTCGCGCCCCTCGGTGCGGCGGCCGTCGTCTGCGAGAGCGTCGACGCGCTGGCCGACGCCGTCGCGCGGGCCGCACGTCCCGGTGATCACGTGCTGTGCATGAGCAACGGCAGCTTCGGCGGCATCCACGACCGGCTGCTGGCGGCACTCCAGCGTCCCGGCTGACGGCCTCCCCGCCTCGTTGCACGGCGGGCCGTTTCGCCGGGTCTTCACCCATTCGTGCGCGCAATGGCCGCATTTCGGCTAACTTCCGCGGTTCTCCCGCGCCCCAGCAGAGTCCCTCGATGAACCGACCGCCTGCCCTCCTGCCTTCCCGCACCTGGCTCGGTGCCGCCGCCGTCGCGGCCCTCACCGGCTGCGCCACGTTGGCGCCTCCCGCGCCGCCCTCCTCGCCGTCGTCGCCCCAGGCGGGCGGCACGGCCGCGAACCTCGCCGCCACGTCGGCCGCCGTCCCGGCCCCCGTCGCGGCGGGCCGCGGCCCCTCGGGGCCGGTGCCTGCAGGGGCCGGCAACGCGGCGCCGGCGACGGCCGGCGCCGCCCCGGGCCCCGCGGGTCCCGCCCGTCCGGGCGGCTCGCCGCCACCCTTTGCGGAGGTCACGAAGCAGGCCACGTCGACCAGCGGTTTCCTGACGATCTGGACGCGAGACGACAAGACCTGGCTCGAGATCCCCGCCGATCAACTCGACAAGCCCTTCTTCCTCGGCGCCTCCCTGGCCAGCGGGCTGGGGGAGCGCTTCTTCCTGCCCGGACTGATGGACCGCGAGCATGTCGTGCGCTTCAGGCGTGCCGGCGACACGGTGCAGCTGATCGCGGTGAACCTGCATGCCCGGGCGCCCGAAGGCACGCCGCTGGCCCGTGCCGTCAGCGAGAGCTATTCGGACAGCCTGCTCGCCGCGGTACCCCTCGCCGCGTCCCCCCACCCGGAGCGCAAGTCGCTGCTGGTCGACGCGCAGGCGCTGCTGGGCGGTGACCTGCCGGGCCTGCAAACCCGGGTCGAGTCCGCCTTCCGGCTGCCGTACGCGATGGACCGCGCGAACTCGCGGATCGAACGTGTGCGCACGTCCCCCGCCGGAACCTCGGTCACGGTCAAGGCCCACTTCGCCTTGCCCAAGCTGCCGGCGCCTCCGGTCCTCGCGCCCGGCGCACCGCCGCCGAACCCGGCAACGATGCCGAATCCGCCGTCCACGGTGCCGGATGCGCGCAGTTTCTTCATCGGCCTGGCCTACACGCTCGCGCCGCTGCCGGCCACGCCGATGAAGCCGCGGCTGGCCGACCAGCGCGTGGGCTTCTTCACCGACGGCTTCCGCGACCTCGGCGTCGACACGGGCGGCGATCGACGCACGCACTTCATCAACCGCTGGCGGCTCGAGAAGAAGGATCCCGCGGCGGCGGTGTCCGAACCGAAGGAGCCGATCCGAGCGGTGATGGACCGCAACATCCCGCCGAAGTGGCGCGCCGCGGTGCGTGACGGCATCCTCGAGTGGAACAAGGCCTTCGAGCGTGCCGGCTTCCGCAACGCGATCGTCGTCGAGCAGCAGCCCGACGACGCCGACTGGGCCAGCGTCGAAGGCACTCGCCTGCTCGCGGTGCGCTGGTTCGCGATGGAAGGCCCCGGCGCCGTGGCGGTGGGCCCGAGCCAGAGCGATCCGCGCACCGGCGAGATCCTGCGCGGCGCGGCGATCATCCCGGAGAACTGGGTGCGGCTGTTCCGCACGCGGGTCGGCGATGCCCCGCCGCGCGTGCCCGGTGCCGGCGTTTCCGCGCATTCGGCGCACCATCACGATGGCGACGTCCACGGCTTGCTGTGCGACAACGCCCAGTCGGCCCTCGGGCAGGCGCAGTTCGCCTTCTCCCTGCTCGTCGAGCGGGGCACCATGGCGCCCGAAGGACCCGAGGCGGACCGGTTCATCGCGGGTGCGCTGAAGGACGTCGTGATGCACGAGGTGGGCCACGCGATCGGCCTGCGCCACAACTTCCGGGCGTCGGTCGGCGTCACGCAACCCCAGCTGCGGGACGCCCGCTTCACGGCCGAGCGCGGCGTGTCGAACTCGGTGATGGACTACAACGCGCTGAACGTCCCGCTGGCCAACGAAGCGCCGGCCGAATATCACATGACGACGCTGGGCGCCTATGACTACTGGGCCATCGAGTACGGCTACCGTGAGCTGCCGGTGGCCACCGAGAAGCAGGATCTGGCCGCGATCGCCGGCCGGCAGGCCGGCGACCCCGCCCTCGCCTATGGCACCGACGAGGACCTGCTCGCCAACAACGACCCGCTGATCAACCAGAGGGATCTCGGCGACGACCCGATGGCCTTCGCGCAGCGGCAGATGAAACTGTCCCGCGAGCTGTGGGACCTGACCCAGGCGCGCAAGCTGCCCCCCGGCGACGACATGACCGTCTACCGGCGCAACCTCGAGCGCGGACTGGCCGGATTCGCCGCCTCCGTCCCGATGCTCGGCAAGTACATCGGCGGCACCGTGACCTCGCGCGGCTTGGCCGGCAGCTCGCAGGCCCTGGTGACCCCGGTACCCGCCGCCCAGCAGCGCCAGGCACTGGACATCCTGCTGGCCGAGGTCTTCTCGGGCGCGAGCTTCCGCTTCGATCCCGCCTACCTCAGCCGCCTGGGCATCGACCAGTTCGACCGCTTCGGCTGGGGCCGGATGTCGGTCGGCCCGGACTTCAGCCTCGGCAGCGCGGTCCTCGGCATCCAGCGCGCCGCGCTCGACAGCCTGATGTCCGATGCAAAGGCCCAGCACATGGCCGACGCCGAGGCGAAGGTGGCCGATCCGCGCACGCTGCCCAGCTATGCCGAGGTCCAGGAACGCCTGAGCGGCGCGGTCTGGTCCGAGCTCAAGGCCGCCGGCAAGGAGCGCACGATCGACAGCCTGCGCCGCAACCTGCAGCGGGAGCATGTCAAGCGCCTGGTCGCCGGACTGGTGCGCCCGACGTCGACCGCCGCGGCCGACGTGCGCGCGGTCCATCGGATGATCGCGATGCGCCTCGAGTCGGACCTCAAGCGCGCCCTGGCCGCCAGCGGCTGGAGCAGCATCGCGCGGGCCCACCTCGAGGACAGCCGCGCGGCACTGGCCGAGGCCCTGCGTGCGCCGCTGGTCAAGCAAGGTGCCTGAAGCCGGCCTGCGCGCGGCGACACTGCGGTCGGCCGGCGTTGCGGGCAGCCCGCACGGGGTCTCCGCGATGCCGACGCACTTGCTGTATCTGCACGGCTTCCGCTCATCGCCGCACTCTTTCAAGGCACGGCGGCTGCAGGCCTGGCTGGCGCAGCACCGGCCGCAGGTGCACTGGTGGTGCCCGCAGCTGCCGCCGTCGCCCGCCGAGGCGCTGGCCCTCGTCGAGGAGGGCACGTCGGGGTGGCCGGCCGGGCGAGTCGCCGTCGTCGGCAGCTCGCTCGGCGGCTTCTATGCCACCGTGCTCGCGCAGCGGCATGGTTGGCGCGCCGTCGTCCTCAACCCGGCCGTCGACCCGGCGCGCGACCTGGCCGCGCATATCGGCGAACAGACGGCCTACCACGATCCGCAGCTGCGATTCGAGTTCCGGCGCGAGCACGTCGAGCAGTTGCGCGCCATGCGCAGCGGCGCGCCGGGAGTTTCGAGACACACGCTGGCCGTCATCGCCCAGGGCGACGAGCTGCTGGACTGGCGCGAGATGTGCGCGCGTTACGAGGCCGTCAGCGTGCGCATCGTCGAGGGCAGCGACCACGCGCTGTCGGACTTCGACGACCACCTGCCGGCGATCCTGCGGTTCCTGGGGCTGGCCTGACCCGATGACCTGCCGATCGGGGCGCCCGGCCTGCCGACCCGGCACGCGGGCCCCTGGCCATGGACCGGGCGGCAGCCGCCGCCTCTGCGGCGACAATCCCGCGTGATGTATGCCCTGTACGAAGAGGCCGGCAAGTTCCATGCGGGCCGGTTGATGTCCGAAGCCGAGAGCTCGGCGCAGGTCGAGCTCGAGTCGGGCAAGCGGGTCAAGGTCAAGTCCGCGAACCTGCTGCTGCGCTTCGAGAAGCCCCTGCCGACCGAGCTGCTGGCCCAGGCGCGCACGCTGGCCCAGGAGATCGACCTCGACCTTGCCTGGGAGTTCGCGCCCGAGGGCGACTTCGGGTTCGCCGACCTCGCGCGCGAGTACTTCGACGCCTCGGCAGGCGCGCTGCAGCAAGCAGCTGCGCTGCTGCGGCTCTTCGAGTCGCCACACTACTTCCGCCGCGTCGGCCGCGGCCTCTTCCGCAAGGCCCCGCAGGAGACCGTGAAGGCCGCCCTGCTGGCCATCGAGCGCCGCCGGCAGCAGGCCGAGCAGGTCGAGGCCTGGGCCGACGAGCTGGCCGCGGGCGGCTGTCCGCCGCCCATCCGAGAGCAGCTCTACCGCATCCTCTTCAAGCCCGACAAGAACGCTCTCGAGTACAAGGCCGTCGTCGCCGCGGCCCGGCGGTCGCAGCGCGCACCGCTGGACCTGCTGAAGGCGGCCGGCGCGATCGACAGCGCCTACCAGTTCCACTGGCGACGCTTCCTGTTCGAGCAGTTCCCGAAGGGCGTCGGCTTTCCACCGCTTGCGGTGCCACCCTTGTCCGGCGATGCCCTGCCGCTCGCGGCGGTGCAGGCCTTCTCGATCGACGATTCCCACACCACGGAGATCGACGACGCGCTGTCGCTGCAAGGGCTGGGCAGCGGGCGGGTGACCTTGGGCATCCATATCGCCGCGCCAGGCCTGGCGCTGCAACCCGGCTCGGCGGCGGACCAGGTGGCGCGCGAGCGGCTGTCGACGGTCTACATGCCCGGCTGGAAGCTCACGATGCTGCCGCCGGAGATCGTCGAGGCCTACACGCTGACCGAGGGGCGCGACTGCCCCGCCGTCAGCCTGTACGTCACCGTCGACGAGTCGACGCTGGCCATCGAGTCGAGCCGCACCGCGCTCGAGCGCGTGCCCATCGTCGTCAACCTGCGGCACGACCGGCTCGATGCGGTCGTCACCGAAGCCTCGCTGACCGGGGCCGAGCCGGCGGACTATCCGTTCGCATCCGAGCTCGCCTTCTGCTTCCGCCTCGCACGCCACCTGAAAGCGCGCCGCGAAGCCGTTCGCGGCCGGCCGGAAACCACCGGTCGCCCCGACTACACGTTCCGACTCGAGGGCGGCGGCGGCGAGCCGGACGGCAGCGAACGCGTGCTGATCGTGGCGCGGCAGCGGGGTGCACCGCTGGACCTGATCGTCTCGGAGGCGATGATCCTGGCCAACAGCACCTGGGGTGCGTGGCTGGCCGAGCTCGGCGTACCCGGCGTCTATCGAAGCCAGGCGGGGCTGGCGCCGGGCATCAAGGTGCGCATGGGGACACGACCCCTGCCGCACGCCGGGCTCGGCGTGGCATCCTATGCTTGGTCGACCTCGCCATTGCGCCGCTACGTGGATCTGGTGAACCAGTGGCAGATCATCGCCTGCGCACGCCACGGCCGGACGGCCGCGCTGGCCGCGAGCTTCAAGCCGAAGGACGCGACCCTGCTGGCGATCGTCTCCAACTTCGATGCGGCGTACGCGGCCTACGGTGCCTTCCAGCATGCGATCGAGCGCTTCTGGACCTTGCGCTCGCTGCAGCAAGGCGGCATCGTCGAGCTCGAGGCAGGCGTCATGAAGGACGGCCTGGTGCGCGCCGAGACCCTCCCGCTCGTCTTCCGCGTCCCGGGTACGGAGGGCTTGCCGCGCGGCACCCGGGTGCGCACGCGCGTGGACGGCTGCGACTTGCTGACGCTCGACGTGCATGCCCGTCTGCTGGCGCGGATCGACGCGGCAGCCCCATCGGCCGAGCCCGAGGCGCTCGACGAGGAGGAAGAGACCGAGGCAGCGGCGCCGCTCGCGCTGGCCATCGATGTCGAGGACGCTTCAGTGGAGGATGCTGCGCATGGCATCACCACCGCTCAGACCGCGATCGGCGCGGAAGCGGTCGGCCCCGCAGCCGGTCGCTGAGGCGCGACGCGCCGGGCGCGTCGCCGCCAGCGCGACGTTCGCCGGGTTGCGCTGGTGGCCGCGCAAGGTGTCGACCCTGCAGATCGCGTTGCTCGTCTCCATCGCGCTGCACGCGGCGCTGCTGAGCTTCCGCTTCGTCGACCCGGAGGGCTTCAACCGCACCTTCAAGGACACGCCGCTCGAGGTGATCCTCGTCAACGCCCGCTCCAGCGAGCCGCCGTCGCAGGCCCAGGCGATCGCCCAGGCCTCGCTGGCCGGGGGCGGTGAAGCCCTCGCCGGGCGCGCCACCTCGCCGCTGCCGCCTGCCGTCACGGTCGAGAGCGGCGACTCGATCGAGGAGGCCCGCAGGCGCATCGAGCGGATGCAGCAGGAGCAGCAGCAGCTTCTCGCGACGATCCGGCGCGAGCTTGCGTTGCTGCCGCCACCCGATCCCCGGATGGAAGCCACCGGCGATCCCTACGAACGCGAGCTGCAGGAGCGGCGCCGCCAGCTGCTGCGCGTGCTCGCGGAGATCGAGAAGCGCATCAACGAGGAGAACGCCCGGCCGAAGAAGCGCTACATCAGCCCGGCGACGCGCGAGGCGGTCTACGCGATCTACTACGACGCGCTGCGCCGCAAGATCGAGGACAGGGGCACGCGCGACTTCCCGGAGGTCAACGGCCGGAAGCTGTACGGGGAACTGACGATGAACGTGACCGTCGCCGCCAACGGCAAGGTGGTCGAGGCCGAGGTGGTCCGCAGCTCGGGCAACCGGCTGCTCGACGCGCGCGCGGTGGCGATCGTCCGCGCCGCGGCACCGTACGGCGCCTTCTCGGAAGCGATGCGCCGGCAGGCAGACCTGATCGTCGTCACCTCCCGCTTCCGCTTCACACGCGACGAGGGGCTGGCGACGACGCTGACGTCGCAGTGAGACGCCGCCGTGGCCGCATTGCCTGACCGCTACTTCGTCGTCGGCCACCCGGTGGCGCACAGCCTGTCGCCGACGATCCACGCAGCCTTCGCACGGCAGACCGGGGAGTCGCTCGTCTACGAACGCTGCCTGTGCCCGCTGGACGGGTTCGAGCGCACCGTTCGTTCGCTCGCCGCGGACACCCACGGCGGGCCGGTACGCGGCTGCAACGTGACCCTGCCGTTCAAGTTCGAGGCAGCCCGCATCGCCGCGCGTCGCTCGCTCCGGGCCGAGCGGGCCCAGGCGGCCAACGTGCTGTGCTTCGACAGCGAGGGATGGCTGGCCGACAACATTGACGGTGCCGGGCTGATGCACGACCTGCAGCACAACGAGGGGCTCGGGCTGGCAGGCCGCGACGTGCTGCTGGTCGGCTCGGGCGGGGCCGCGGCCGGCGTGCTCGGCCCGCTGCTGGACACCGGTCCGCGGCGCGTGCTGGTCGTCAACCGCAGCCCCGACAAGGCCCTCGCACTCGTGCGCCGGCACGCCGCGCTGGCCGAGCAGTGCGGCGTGCTGCTGCAGGGCCGCGGGCTGGACGAATGGCCCGCTATGGGCAACGAGCCCGGCTTCGACCTGCTCGTCAATGCCACCGCGGCGAGCCTGGCGGGCAGCCCGCTGCCGGTGGCGGCCTCGGCGATGGCCGCGGGCTGGTGCGCCGTCGACCTGATGTACGGCCCTGCAGCCTCGGCGTTCCTGTCGTGGGCTCGCGCACGGGGCGCGGCGCGCGCCATCGACGGCCTGGGCATGCTCGTCGAGCAGGCGGCCGAGGCCTTTCACCTGTGGCGGGGCGTGCGGCCGGCGACGGCGCCGGTGCTGGCACAGCTGCGCGCGTCGCTCGGGGTCCTGGGGTGAGAGGGGTGGTACCGGGGCTGCGCCGCGGCCTGGCGCTGCTGCTGCTGTGTGGGCTTGCCCTGCAGATCGTCTTCGTCGCGCGGATCGCGGCGATGCGCGTGATCGACCCGCAGTCCACGACCTTTCAGCGCAGCGAAGCGCGCCGGATCATCGCCGAGAAGGGCGATCTGCCGTGGCGCCAGCAGTGGGTCCCCGCCGAGCGGATCTCGGAGCACCTGAAGCGTGCCGTGATCGCCAGCGAGGATGCCGCCTTCGTCGAGCACGATGGCGTCGACTGGGATTCGATCGAGAAGGCCTGGGAGCGCAACCAGCGCGAGGAGAGCCGGGCCGAGCGGCGCAATGCCCGCCCATCGGCGGCCGCACGCCCCGTCGAGGCGCGCATCGTCGGAGGCTCGACGATCACGCAGCAGCTTGCCAAGAACCTGCTGCTGTCGGGGGAGCGGACGGTCCTGCGCAAGGCGCAGGAGTTCGTCCTGACCCTGGCACTCGAGGCGCTGCTGCCCAAGTCGCGCATCCTCGAGATCTACCTGAACCACGTCGAGTGGGGTGAAGGCGTGTTCGGTGCCCAGGCCGCCGCCCAGCACTATTTCCGCGTGGACGCCGCACGCCTGACTCCCGCCCAGGCGGCGCGTCTGGCGGTGATGCTGCCGGCGCCGAAGCGCTTCGAGCGACGCCCCGGGTCGCCCTACCTCGCCGCCCGCGCGAGCACGGTGCTCGCGCGCATGCCGGCGGTGCAACTGCCCTGAAGGAGCGCGGATGTCGACGGGCTCGATGAACCGCACGATCGCCGCGGAAGCCGCGCGCCTGGTCGTGGACAGCGGCCTGGAGTATGGCCAGGCCAAGGCCAAGGCGGCGCGTGCGCTCGGCGCCCGGCGTGGCGAGTGGCCGAGCAACGAGGCCGTGGAGGACGAGGTCCGCGAACACCTGGCGTTGTTCTGCAGCGATACCCAGCCCGCCGAGTTGCGCGCGCTGCGCGAGCTGGCCGCGCGCTGGATGGAGCGCCTCGAGGCTTTCCGCCCGCACCTCGGCGGTGCGGTCTGGCGGGGCACGGCGACACGCCATTCTTCGGTTCACATCGACCTGTACTGCGACGATCCGAAGTCGGCGCCGATCGCCTTGCTGAACCTGGGGGTACCGCATGCCTTCGGTGACGCCGGTGGCGAGGACGGCCTGCCGGTGATGACCATCACCGAACCCTGCGCAGCACTCGCCGAGACGGTGACCCTGCACCTGATCGTGCGCGACACCGACGACCTGCGCGGCGCATTGCGGCCGGACAGCCGCGGCCGAAGCTGGCGCGGCGATCTCGCGGCACTGCGTCAGCGCATGATGGAGGACGGATGCCGATGAAGCGACGAACCTTGGCGCTTGCAGCCGTGGGGGTGGCGGGCGCCGCGGCCGGACTGGTGTGGCGCTCGCGCCAGGACGGCGTGTCGGCGGACCACGCGGGGGGCAGTGGATCGCCACCCACCGGCAGTGGCGATCCGGCTCTTTCAAGCTTCTGGGCGCAGAGCGTCGAACGTGTCGACGGCCGCCCCCTGGCGCTGGGCAGCCTGCGCGGGCGTCGTCTGCTGGTGAACTTCTGGGCCACCTGGTGCCCGCCCTGCATCCGCGAGATGCCGCTGCTCGATCGCTTCCACCGCGAATTCGGCACCGGGGCCGGACCACGCAGGTGGACGGTGCTCGGTCTGGCGATCGACCGCCGGGAGGCGGTCGTCGACTTCCTCGCACGCCAGCCGGTGGGCTACGAGATCGCGTTGGCCGGCTTCGAGGGCAGCCAGTGGAGCCGCCAGATGGGCAACGACACGGGGGGGCTACCCTTCAGCGTGGCGATCGACGCATCCGGCCGCATCGTCGAACGCAAGCTCGGCGAGGTCTCGGAGGCGGAGTTGCGCAGCTGGGCAAGCCGGTGATCGGTGTGCCGTGGGCCGATTCGGCGTCGAGCACGGCCTTTTTTTGTCAGATGCCGCCAATCTGACCCGTTTTGCGCGAAACTGACGGTCTTCTTGGGGAATGGCGAGCTCGTTTCCTGGCCTCGCCGCCCATCGTGGCGGGCCGGGATGCCCGAGGGTCCGATCCCGCGTGGGGCTTCGGAGCGTCCGCGAGTTCCAGGCATCGACCGGCTGCAGATCGCTGTTCGAAGTAGAAGAACACAATTTATCGCCCGAAGGCGTCCGAAACGCGCTGACGCCGGATACGACGGGCCGAAGAGGACGAGGGCGACATGGACCTGCGGAAACTGAAGACACTGATCGATCTGGTGTCTGAATCGAACATCTCCGAGCTGGAGATCACCGAGGCCGAAGGCAAGGTCCGCATCGTCAAGTCCACCCAGGCTGCAGCGGTGCCCCCAGGGATGACGATCCTGCAGGCGCCGGTCATGCCCGCACCGGCGGCAACCGCACCCGCCCCGTCGGCCGGGGCGCCTGCCGCGGCCGCCGCCGAGCCCGCGGCCCCACCGGCAGCCAAGTCCATCAAGTCACCGATGGTCGGGACCTTCTACCGAGCCGCGAGCCCGGGCGCGAAGCCTTTCGTGGACGTCGGCAGCGAGGTCAAGGTCGGTCAGGCCGTCTGCATCATCGAGGCCATGAAGATCATGAACGAGATCGACGCGGACCTCGAAGGCCGCATCGTCAAGGTCCTCTGCGAGAACGGCCAGGCGGTCGAGTTCGGCCAGCCCCTGTTCATCATCGAGTGACGACCGGTGGGTTTCCGGCGCGCGCAGCCGATCAGGGCGACTGAGCCAAGGGCCACGATGTTCAAGAAGATCCTCATCGCCAATCGAGGCGAGATCGCCCTGCGGATCCAGCGCGCCTGCCGCGAGATGGGCATTCAGTCGGTCATCGTCTACTCCGAGGCCGACCGCGAGGCGAAGTACGTCAAGCTCGCTGACGAGGCGGTGTGCATCGGCCCGGCACCGAGCGGGCAGAGCTACCTCAACATGCCGGCCATCATCTCGACGGCCGAGGTCACCGACGCCGAGGCCATACACCCGGGCTACGGCTTCCTGAGCGAGAACGCCGACTTCGCCGAGCGGGTCGAGCGCAGCGGCTTCACCTTCATCGGCCCCACGCCCGAGGCGATCCGCACCATGGGCGACAAGGTCGCGGCCAAGCAGGCGATGATCAAGTCCGGCGTTCCCTGCGTGCCGGGCTCGGAAGGCGCCTTGCCCGAGGAGCCGAAGGAGATCATCCGCCTCGCGCGCAGCGTCGGCTACCCGGTGATCATCAAGGCCGCCGGAGGGGGTGGCGGCCGTGGGATGCGCGTCGTGCACACCGAGGCGGCGCTGATCCACGCGGTGCAGACCACGCGTGCCGAGGCGGCAGCTGCATTCGGCAATCCCGCGGTCTACATGGAGAAGTTCCTCGAGAACCCGCGGCACATCGAGATCCAGGTGCTCGCGGACACCCATCGCAATGCCGTGTGGCTTGGCGAGCGCGACTGCTCGATGCAGCGTCGCCACCAGAAGATCATCGAGGAGGCGCCGGCGCCCGGCATCCCGCGGCGGATCATCGAACGCATCGGCGACCGCTGCGCAGCCGCGTGCAAGCGCATCGGCTACCGCGGTGCCGGGACCTTCGAGTTCCTCTTCGAGAACGGCGAGTTCTACTTCATCGAGATGAACACGCGCGTGCAGGTCGAGCATCCGGTCACCGAACTCGTCACCGGCATCGACATCGTGCAGATGCAGATCCGCATCGCCGCCGGCGAGAAGCTCCCGTTCGCGCAGCGAAACATCCAGATGCGAGGCCACGCGATCGAGTGCCGCATCAATGCCGAACACCCGTACACCTACGTGCCGTCACCGGGTCGCATCACGATGTGGCACCCGCCCGGCGGTCCTGGCGTGCGCGTCGACTCGCATGCCTATACGAACTACACCGTGCCGCCGAACTACGACTCGATGATCGGCAAGCTGATCGTGCATGGCGACACGCGGGAGCAGGCGCTGGCGCGGATGCGCATCGCGTTGTCGGAAACGGTCGTCGAGGGCATCCACACCAATATCCCGTTGCACCGCGAGCTGATGGTGGACTCGTCGTTCATGGCCGGTGGCACCAGCATCCACTACCTGGACGGATGGATGTCGCGCCGTCGGCAGTCGAGCTGAGCCCGGGCAGGACAGGCGGCATCGTGTTCGAGCTCGCCCTCCGGGTCCCGGAGCATCTCGTGGAGCCGCTGTCGGACGCCCTGATCGACGAGGCGAGCGCCCTGAGCGTCTCGGTCGAGGATGCCGATGCCGGCGAGCGCGACGAGCAGCCGATGTTCGGTGAACCGGGCCTGCCGGCGCCGAGGGCGGCGTGGCGGCGCTCGACGCTGACGGCACTGTTCGCGGACGAGGCAGCGGCCACCGAGGCGGCGACGCTCCTGCAGGCCCAGCAGTGGGCTGCCGACGTGCACCTGGTGTCGATGGCAGAAGTCGCGGATGCAGACTGGGTCCGCCTGACGCAGGCGCAGTTCACGCCGGTGGAGGTGACGCCGACGTTGTGGGTCGTGCCGAGTTGGCACGAAGCTCCCCCACAGGCGCGGGTCGTCATCCGCCTGGACCCCGGGCTGGCCTTCGGCACCGGCACGCATCCCACGACGCGGATGTGCCTGCGCTGGATCGCGGCCAACGCGACCCGGCACTCGGACACGTGGGATCGGGTGCTCGACTATGGCTGCGGCTCGGGCATCCTGGCCGTCGCGGCGGGCCTTCACGGTGCGAGGGGCATCGACGCGGTGGATATCGATCCGGCGGCAGTCGCGGCGACGGCAGCCAACGCCAGCGCCAACGGCGTCGTGCTCTCGGCCGGCCTGCCCGACGGTGCGCTGGGCCGCTATGCACTGGTGCTGGCCAACATCCTGGCCACACCGCTCAAGCTGCTCGCGCCGCTCCTGACCGGCCACGTGGCGCCAGGGGGGCATCTCGTGCTCGCCGGAATCCTGGAACGCCAGTCGGACGAACTGCGCGACGCCTATGCACCCGACCTGTCCCTGACCGTCGTTGACCGCGAGGACGGGTGGGTGCTGATGGCCGCGCGCCGGGGCTGATCGCCGGCTGCGCGGCACCGCGACCCAGCGCTGGCGCGCCTCATGGGCCGGCCGTTCGGTCGGCAGCGCCATGGCATCATGCGCGCCCATGACACTGGCCACGCGTTGCACCGCTTGCGGAACCTCGTTCCGTGTGGTGCAGGACCAGCTGAAAGTGTCGGGCGGCTGGGTCCGCTGCGGTCGCTGCAACGAGGTCTTCAACGCCCTGGAAGGGTTGTACGAGATCTTCACGCAACCGCCGGAGCACGGTGTCGAGACCCGCTCTGGAGCGGAACGCGGCCTCGGGGTGCAGGATTCGAGCACCCGCTCGTCGTCGCGCGATGCCGACGTGGTGCTGCAGCGCACGTCGCGCAGCGGGATCGCATCGCCGCCTGCCCGCGGCGCCGCAGGGAGCGGCATGCCGGCGGATGCGCCGCCTTCGGAGATGCACGCGGCGCCGAAGTCGGCGCTGGACACGGCGACCCCGGGGGCTGCGCCCTCCACCGAACCCGCACCTTGGGACGATCGCCCGGCGCCGGGCTTCGAGGACGTCGAGACCCGACTCGAGCCCCGCACGGGCGACGAGACCGGCCCCACGCCCTCGTTCATGCAGCACGCTGCCGCACGCGGCAGGCGGCTGAGCCGCCGCCAGCGACGCGCCTGGGGCGCCGCGGCCTTCCTTCTCGCCGTGGTCCTCGCGGCCCAGCTTGCCATTGCCGAGCGGGACACCTTGGCGGCGAAGCTTCCGGCGCTGCGGCCCGCACTCGCGGCAGCCTGCGCCCTCGCCGGTTGCCGCGTCGAGGCGCCGCGCAGCCTCGCGGCGCTCGCGGTCGAAGGCAGCAACCTGCGCCAGCGGTCCGGCGACGGCGCGTACGAACTCGTCGTCGCTCTGCGCAATCGCTCGGCTTCGGCGGTCATGGTCCCGGCCTTCGAGCTCACGCTGACCGACAGCCAGGGGCAGGCCTTGATCCGCCGGGTCTTCAGCGGCACGGAGATGGGCGCACCCGACGGGCAGTTGCCCGGTGGAGCCGAGTGGAACCTGCAGACGGCGCTCGAGGTTGCCGATCGTCGCATCGCCGGTTACACCGTGGAAATCTTCTACCCCTGACCCGCGCGATCATCGCGCCCTCACCCAGCATTCCACGGAGCCACCATGCCCGCCCTGATCTGCGGTTCTCTTGCCTTCGACACGATCACGACCTTTCCCGGCCGCTTCGGCCAGCAGATCCTGCCGGACCAGCTGCACATCCTGAACGTCTCGTTTCTCGTCCCCGAGTTGCGGCGAGAGTTCGGCGGCTGCGCAGGCAATATCGCTTACACGCTGCACGGACTCGGAGGCGAGCCCGTGGTGATGGCGACGCTGGGCGACGACGGCAGCGACTACCGGCAACGCCTCGCGCAGTGGGGGCTCGACACGTCGCTGGTGACGACGATGGCCGACAGCTACACCGCGCAGGCCATCATCATCACCGACACGGACAACAACCAGATCACGGCCTTTCACCCGGGTGCGATGCAGCAGGCGGCACAGGTCCGCGTGCCGGCCCGACCCGATCTGCGCATCGGGATCATCGCCCCGGACGGGCGAGACGCGATGTGGGCACATGCGCAACAGATGCACGCCGCCGGGATCCCGTTCATCTTCGACCCCGGGCAGCAGTTGCCGCAGTTCGACGGCGACGAGCTGAAGGCGTTCGTGGAACGGGCGACGTGGGTGGCCGTCAACGACTACGAGGGACGGATGCTGTGCGAACGCACCGGGACCTCGTTGGAGTCGCTGTCGCGCTCCCACCTGCAGGGCGTGGTCGTCACGCTCGGTGCCCAGGGTTGCGACATCTGGGTGCGGGGGCAGCGCGAGCACGTGCCCGGCTGTGCAGCGAGCCGCGTCGTCGACCCCACCGGTTGCGGCGACGCCTTCCGCGCGGCCCTGCTGTACGGTCTCGAGCGCGACTGGCCTCTGCGACGCTGCGTCGAACTCGGCAATCACGTCGGCGCGCTGAAGATCGCACACCGCGGCGGCCAGAATCACCCGATCGACCGCGCGACGCTCGGCCTGCAGGCCTGAACGCAGCCGGCGCGGCTTCGATCACGCCGGCATCATGCGGGGGCGAGGCGAGAACGTTCTCCGGCAGTGCGCACAAGAAAAAAGCCCGGCGGCTGCCGGGCTTCGATCGGGGCCTCAGGCCTCAGGGCTTGTTGCCGGTCGGGAACGGCCACGCGGCTGCCGGGCTGAGAGCGGTCTTCGCTGCAGGGGCAGGGGCAGCCGGGGCAGCCGGGGCTGCGGGAGCCTTCTTCGCAGCGGCCTTCTTGGCGGCCGGCTTCTTCGCGGCCGGCTTCTTGGCGGCCGCAGCCTTCTTGGCCGGAGCGGCCTTCTTGGCAGCCGCCTTCTTCGCCGGGGCCGCCTTCTTGGCCGGCGCCGCCTTCTTCGCCGGGG